>Ga0315330_10001713_pt1 | contig 14879 bp, 15 predicted proteins | sample M140m34915metaG_FD_203453 | JGI IMG/M metagenome (GOLD analysis project Ga0315330, IMG submission 203453) | Ammonia-oxidizing marine archaeal communities from Monterey Bay, California, United States - M1 40m 34915 | ecosystem: Environmental > Aquatic > Marine > Intertidal zone | place: USA...
AAGAAAAGGTAGAGAAGAACTCGTTCAGGTGGATCTAAAAATAGTAATATCCTATGCACTTGATATTATGGCATCTCAATTAAATTTGCTACAAGTCGAATATTTACAACAAATGCCAGATGAACCTGTGATGATTCTTGGTGATCAAATAAGATTAGAACAAGTAGTAATAAATCTTATCAGAAATTCGCTAGATGCTATGGCAAAGACTAACAACCCAAAACTTAAGATAATATTAAAAACAAATAATAATGCTGTCATAACTGTTATTGATAATGGCCACGGTATTAGTGATTTGAAAAGTCTGTTTGAACCATTCTATACTACAAAGGATCCTGGGCACGGCGTTGGATTAGGTTTAGCCATTTCATCTGGAATTATAAAGGAATTAGGGGGCCGGTTAGTTGCGAAGAACAGTCCAGATTCAGGTGCTATTTTTGAAATTACTTTACCCTTGATAGATAGCGAGTAAGAAACATATTATGGATGAACAAATGAAAATTGCGATTATTGATGACGAAAAAGACATGCGAGAGTCTATCTCACAGTGGTTATCATTGTCTGGGCATAAAACTAAAACGTATTCAAAAGCCGTTGACGCATTATCAGATATTGGAAGTAATTACCAAGGTATTGTTATAACAGATATAAAAATGCCTGAGATGGATGGCATTGAATTCTTAAAAAAGTTAATGATTAAAGACAGCACAATCCCTGTGATACTGATTACTGGGCATGGGGATGTCGCAATGGCAGTTAAGGCAATGCATATCGGCGCATATGACTTCTTAGAAAAACCTTTTGATCCAAATAGAATAGCTGAAATTGCCAAAAGGGCAATTCATACTCGAAGATTAGTTATAGACAATAGACTACTACGAAGAGAGCTTTCTGATGGTACCGTTTTACTGCGAAAGCTGATTGGCTCTTCTCAAGAAATGAAACAAGTACGTGAAGAAATTTTAGATTTAAGCCGAGCACACAATCATGTTTTAGTAACGGGTGAAACTGGTACAGGTAAAAATTTGGTTGCCCAGGCAATCCATGCGTGTGGAAATCGACAGGGCAAACCCTTTGTTTCTTTTGACTGTACAGCTCATTCAGCATTTGATTTAGAGAAAATTATTTTTGGAAACAACAATGCTGATCTTGATAAAACAATTATAAGTCAAGCTGGTAAAGGCACTTTATGCCTAGAAGGGATAGATAATATGCCCGAGCAATGTCAAGCTAGGCTTTTAGCTTTTATTAACAGTCAAGACAATGATAATGACTCGTTAAGAATAATAAGTATTTTAGAAAAAATCATTGAAAAAGATACTATTAACCAAATTATTCCTGCCTTGTTCTACCGTCTCTCTTCTCTGAATATTTACTTGCTGCCTTTAAGAGAAAGGGGAGATGATATTTTAGAGCTTTTCAATCGTTTTTTGGATATATATTCTGAAGAATACGGATACGAGAGTCCGAATATAAACGCAGCTGAAGCCGCGCATTTACTCCAAGCACCATGGCCTGGAAATGTCAGACAATTAATAAATTTGGCTGAAAAGGCTATATTACAAAATTTTCGATCAGAGGGTTCCTTAGCAAAGTTACTTATGCAGGAAATTAACTTCTTACCCAATGAAAAAGAAATTATTGCAAGTAAACCGCTTAAAGAACATGTTGAAACATTTGAAAAAATGCTGATTGACAACACAATGAAACGCAATCGAGGCTCAATCACCTCTGTAATGAAAGAACTAGGCCTACCCAGAAGAACATTAAATGAAAAAATGGCTAAATATAAATTAACTAGATCAAATTATCTTTAAGATAATCATACGCAATTTTTGGAAATCACCTTGATTGTTCTATCACTTGACTGACCACTCCCAAATCGACTTCATTTGTGATAAAGGCTTCACCGATTGACCTAACCATCACAAAATTAATCAACTCATTTTTTACTTTCTTGTCTTTAAACATTTCTTCAATAATTAAGTTGGTAGGCGGGAAGGATTGGCTAATATCTTTTATTTTGGACTTCAATTTATTTTTCTTAAAATGATTTTTAACCCTCTCCAAATCACTAGATGGACAAAACCCTGATGCAGAGCTCACTTCAAATGCCAACATACAACCTATCGAAACTCCTTCTCCGTGTAAGAGCTTATCACTATATCCAGTTAAAGATTCTAGGGCATGACCAAAAGTATGCCCCAAATTAAGCAGTGCCCTTTCTCCTTTTTCTTTTTCATCAGCAATTACTATTTTAGCTTTGATAGAGCAGGATCTATTAATAGCATATTTAATAGCTGATTGATCTCTAGATAACAGCTTATCTCCATTAACATCTAACCAGTTAAAAAAATCAATATCAGCCAAAAGGCCATACTTTACTATCTCACTATAACCAGACCTAAATTCCCGATTAGAGAGTGTATTTAATACCTCGATGTCAATAATTACAGCCTTCGGTTGATTAAAACTACCAATCAGATTTTTACCAAAACTGGAATTAATACCAGTCTTACCACCTACTGAGCTATCCACTTGAGATAGTAAAGTGGTAGGTATTTGAATGAAGTCCACACCACGTAATGTTGTAGAAGCTGCAAAACCTACCAGGTCACCAATTACACCTCCACCAAAAGCAATTATTAAATCATCACGTTCAATACCAGTTTCTAACAACCAATTTACTATTTTTTCAAAGAAAGAAAAAGATTTAACGGCCTCACCACTTGGCAACTTCATTAAATTGAAATTTATCCCGAAATCATTTAAGCTTTGCTGAAATCTTGCTTGATAAATATTTAATATATTTTCGTCCGATATGATCCAAATATTTTTACGTGATAGATATGGCTCCAATTCCGCCCCAAGATTAGAAATTATATTTGACGAAATCTTAATTTCATAAGTTTTTTTGCCTAAGTCAATCTTAACATTTTTCATCAATATTGCTTTCCCGAATAGCAGTTAAAAAAGAATAATATTTATTAACTGTAATTTTAGCCATTTCATTTATCGAGTAATTTTTATCATTAAAAACAGTAATATCAGCCTTTTTATATGCGGTTTCACGTTTTCGATAAAGCTGTTCAAAATCACCATAACATTCACAATCATTTAATAATGGTCGGTTTTTTCCATTTTTAATTCTTTCCCATAATAATTCACAATCAGAATGAAGAAAAATACTATGCGATTTAGCAAAAATTATATCTTGATTTTTAGGTTCCGTGAGTATTCCTCCACCTGTTGCAAGTATAATTGATGTTTTGTTTAATATTCTATTTAAAACTTTAGTTTCTTTATCACGAAAAAACTGCTCACCATATGTGGAAAAAATTTCAGAAATACTCATATTTGCAGCCTCTGAGATTTCCTCATCTAAATCAATAAAATTTACTGACAAAAGTGCTGAAAGTGATTTTCCAATTGCTGTTTTGCCTGCCCCCATCATCCCCACTAGCACAACTGGTTTTTTTAATTTATATGTCAAAACAACTCTCTTTTTAGGTTTTATTAAATTATTGTTTTTAACTTTAACGGACACATACTATTTTAAAAAGATAATTACTAGCCGCTCTGGCCAAAAGGTTAAATATGGAGAAAAACTTTAATGAAAACACTTATTAAAATTATTTTCTTTTTAGCATTATTAAGCTTTATTTGCTTATCAATTTATGCTCTCTTAGGAAATTCTAACATAGTACCCACAGAATATAAAATTGAGGTAGATCTTGATTAAAATTAGAACAATTGTTCTTTTCATTATTATCTTATTTTCATTTGACGAAATTAATGCGCAAGATAACACAGTAAATTGGATCAATAAGAAACTTTTAAAACTAAAAGACCAGGTTAATACTCAAAGTATTGATACAAATATAAGCTCGCGTAATATTGTAAACACTATAAAACCGGAAGATTTAATAGATCAAAGCATAATTTTACCATTTTATTATTGGTCTTGGTCTAATGCTGATGATTTATCCGCAAAAATTAACAGTATTTCAAAAAGTTCGTCTCCAATTTTGAATAATTTACTGGTATCAGCATTAATTTCTGAGATGCCTACTGATTTGAAAATACCAAGTGAATCTAATTTGTATTTAACCAGGTTAAATAAATTGATAACAATGGGCAGACTTAAAGAAGCTCAATTATTTATTAAAACCAATGACCCAACTTTAAGCGCAAGTTCTAACGAACAATTTGATATAAATATCTTACGAGGAAATGATACCCTAGCTTGTGCTAAGACTACCTCATCAAATCAGCGTCTCACCAGCCTCAAGAAAAAATTATACTGTTTATCATATGAAGGTAGGATGGCAGAAGCAGAAATTACTTTTGAAACTGCAAAAACTTTAGATTTCATTGTAGAAAATGACATCAAAATCTTGAATGTTCTTTTAAAGCAAAATAAGGATGAAATTAGTCCTTTCTCGAAATCGAAAGACCCTTTATCAAATTTAGATATCGTTATACTTACTAAAGAAGCTATAAATAACTCAAAAGAAATTAACGACATTAGATCACATATCTACATTTACAATCAAATCATTGATAAAGAAAAGCAGATAATTAGTGCTGAACACCTAACGAAAATAGCTATTATTTCAAGTAGTGAGTTATTCAATCTATATAAAAATAATTCACTCGAAACATTTATGAATGATGAACTAAAAACAAAAGTAAAACATGTAAGGGCTTTAGAAAAAGCAATTTCAGAGGATCAAACAAAGGTAATTCAAGCGCTGTTAATTGAAGGGTGGAAAATCTTTAATAAAAACAATCTATCTAAACAATTTTGTCAAAATTACAGTGATGAAATTTTAAAACAATTCAACTCAGGTTGGGTGACAGTCTTATCTACCAAAATGAGCCTTCTAACCGGAAATTATGTTAAAATGAACAATCAATTATCAGCAAATAGTAACTTTATTGCAGCCCAGGGAATTGCTAAAAATGATTATTCAGATTTAAAAAACTTATCGTCTTATAAATCGAATATTGTGGATGCAATTCGATATCCAGAATATAAAGAAGAAAATATAATTCTCATTGAACAAGGTAAAATTGGCGAGGTTATCCTTGAAAGTATTGACCTACTATCTGCCCAAAATAGCAAAAGTAATCCAAATCTTAAAGCCGGGCTAAGAGGTTTAATGCAAGCTGATTTGAAAGAAACAGCGAAGCAACTGGCAATAGAATATATTTTGGCAGATTAAAATTTGAATATCGATACAAATTGGATAAGATTATTTTTAAATGCTCAGTATGCAGAATATCAATCATCTGAAAATACAATCTCAGCATACAACAATGATCTACAAAATTTTACTAATTTTCTAAACACTAGAAACTTAAGTTTAGACAAAGCACAAAAAAAAGATATAGAACACTTTATGATTCATTTAGATCAAATCGGCTTAGCTACTGCCACTCGATCACGAAAACTTTCAGCAATAAAGGGGCTTTACCATTTTACCTTCTCAGAAAAATTAAGAATAGACGATCCAGCGTTCCAAATAAAGTCACCTAAGTTGAAAAATAGACTGCCGCATATAATTTCTGAGCATGATGTTGACGCATTACTACTAGCCTCAAAAACTGTTGGTCAAAATAATGCCGAAAAAACGCGAAATAACTGCTTAATGGAGGTGCTTTATGCTACTGGAATGCGAGTTACAGAATTAGTTTCTTTACCGGTAAGTACTGCACAAAATAATGATCAAATGTTATATATTATCGGTAAGGGTAATAAAGAAAGACTAGTTCCATTATCAAAAGGTGCTAAAATAAGTTTAGATAACTGGTTGAAAGAATGGCAAAAAATCGAAAATATCAGGAAACAAAAAATAGGTAATAAATCAATATACTTATTTCCATCTAACTCAAAAAATGGCTTTTTATCTCGAATTCGTTTTTACAACATTGTAAAGGAAATTGCTCTTAAAGCCAATCTAAATCCGTTAGGTATATCACCACATACTTTAAGACACGCTTTTGCTACACACCTTTTAAATAATGGCGCTGATTTGAGAGTGATACAAACTCTTCTTGGACATTCTGACATTTCAAGTACTGAGATATATACCCACATATTAACAACACGCTTAAAAAAATTAGTACAAAACTATCATCCCCTTTCAAATTCGAAGTAAATTGTATATCAACATATGTTCTGATGAGATAAATATTGAATTTCTAAACATGAATCAAAATAAATGCTTAATAAACTAGAAAGAATTTGAAAATATTATGGATTTTTTAGCAGTATTTAATATCGAGAATATTCTCGTTATAATTGTAATAGGCTTATTATTATTTTTATCAGGCTTTTTCTCAGGTTCTGAGACTGCTTTAACGGCAGCTAGCAGAAGCAAGCTAAGGGCACAGGCGGACAAGGGAATCAAATCAGCTGCGCGTGCATTAAAATTAACAGAGAATACTGAAAAACTAATTGGCGCAATCTTGCTTGGAAATAACTTTGCAAATATTTTGGCCGCCTCTCTAGCGACCCACCTTTTTACTTCAATATATGGAGAAAGTGGGGTTCTTTACGCAACCTTAGTAATGACTTTATTAATTGTAGTATTTGCGGAAGTAATGCCAAAAATATATGCGATAGGCAATCCAGAACTAGCTGCAACAAGAGTTTCACCAATTATTGCTCCGATAGTTCTTATTTTTGGACCAATAACAAACGGTGTTCAGTGGTTTGTTAGTATCATTTTTAACTTTTTGGGAACAAACAAAAACTCGGTTAACCGAAATGGCTCTGCACAAGATGAAATACTAGGGGCTATTTCGCTAGGGCATCTTGAAGGGGTAGTCGAGAAAGATGATCGTGACCGTTTACTTGCAACCTTAGATTTAGCCAACCGATCTGTTGAAGAAATTATGTTACATCGTTCTGAAATTGAAATGATAAACGTTGAGGATTCCTCAGAATCTATTTTAAAACAATGTTTAGAATCAAGTTTTACTCGACTACCAATTTATAAGTCTGAGCAGGAAAATATAGTAGGAGTTATGCATGCCAAATCATTGTTGAGAGCGGTCAATACGAAGGTTGACCTCTCTGATGGAACAATTCTTGATATCGCTATGAAACCATATTTTGTTCCTGAAACCACACCTCTTGACGATCAATTGAAAGAATTTTTACGTCGAAGAGCACATTTTGCACTAGTTGTAGACGAATACGGAGCTCTTCAGGGATTAATTACATTAGAGGACATTATTGAGGAGATTGTTGGAGACATTAATGATGAACATGATGATTTCTCAGCGCAACCTTTGCAAGATCCGCATGATGGTTTGTTGATTATTGATGGAAACACCACTATTCGTGACTTAAATAGAGCTCGAGAGTGGAACTTACCGGATGATGGAGCAAACACTATAGCGGGTCTCGTAATACATGAAGCACAGATAATTCCTGCAATTGGTCAAGTATTTATTTTTCATGGTTTCAGGATGGAAATAATTGATCGAAAAGAAAACAGAATTACAAAATTAAAGATTAATCCAGTTAAAGATATTCACTCTTAAGTTTTACATCCATTTGATTTCACACAGTTCGCAAAATAATTACCGAATTTAAACCACCAAAGGCAAAAGAATTTGAAAGAGCAGTATCCACTACAAAGTCACGAGACTCATTAAAAACAACATTTATATCGATTTCTGGGTCTTTATCGATACATCCAACAGTTGGCATAATAACATTATGATTGAGTGAATAGATGCAAGATAATAGCTCTATTGCCCCACTCGCGCCCATAACATGCCCATGCATGGACTTTGTCGACGAAACCAATGGCTGCTTTGATGTTTGAGAAAAAATCTCAGAGATGGCATTTGATTCCACCCTGTCATTAATTTTCGTCCCAGTTCCATGTGCATTAATATAATCAATTGAATCTGGATTAATTTTAGCACTATTTAATGATTTAAGCATTGCTTTTTTCACACCATTTAGCGACGGAGATACCAAATCAGAACCATCAGAGGTCATTGAACAACCAAGGATCTCCGCAAAAATATGAGCCCCTCTTTGTTTAGCATAATCATAATCTTCTAAAACAAATATTGCACTACCTTCACCTTGAACCAACCCATTTCTAGTTGAACAAAATGGGCGACAACCTGTTTTTGACATTACCCGAAGACCTTCCCAAGCTTTTAAACTACCAAAAGTTAGCATAGCCTCGGAGCCTCCAGCAATCATAACCTTCGTTTCTCCTGAACGTATCAAACTATAAGCATTTGAAATTGCATGATTTGAGGAGGAACAAGCACTAGATAATGAGTAAGTAGGTCCCTTTAGTTCATATTTATTAGCTATATTACTTGCAGCAGCATTTAGCATCATCTTTGGAATTGCAAAAGGATGAACCTTATTGACATTTTCCTGAAATACTAATCTAAAATTTTCTTCCTGTGTAGTAACACCCCCACCACCAGTACCTATGATAACACCGGTAAATTCTCGCAACTCGTCTGTCAAAGCAAGCCCAGACTCCGACAATGCCTCTTTTGCAGCAATTAAAGCAAATTGCGAGAATGGATCAAGAAATCTTAACTCCAATTCAGAGAAGAAAATTGATTTATTATAATTTTTAATCTGAGCCCCAACATTAATTTTTAGCCTTGATTTATCTCTAATCTCAAGTTCAGTAATTCCACAAACACCAGATGCCATAGCAGAATTTATTTCCTGCACTGAATGGCCCAATGCACTTATTGCACCTCTTCCAGTAATAACTACTCGATTCATTCTAATTCGTCTGTTTTGCTAATAATTAATTTCTCAACTGATATTATAATTTTCCGAACAGTTGATATATCAAATTTACTATCTTCAATTTTATTAAAATTTATATCAATATCTATCTCGAAATGCTCCTCTAACGCAAAAACAGTTTCAACAATGCCAAGGCTATCTAAACCTAAATCATTTATCGTAGCATCTAACCCTATCTCGATAGGTTTTAAGAGAGCTTTCTCAGCTATAATTTCTATCACTTTATCTTTGATAACCATCAATTTCCACTACTCAGCAAAAAATTAAATTTAAATGAATATTCAACACAAAAGATTTCATTTTTTATTAAATTTTTCCATAAATTTTGGCAATCTTCTCAATGTTTTATATAACTTAATATTTTCATCCATTTTCATTGCGGGACTTCCTAAAATCACTCTTCCATTTGGGATATTAGAGAATATTTTAGTTGCACCACCAGCAATTACATCATCTCCTACTTTTGTATGATCTCCAACTCCACACTGTCCTGCCAATACAACCCTAGCACCAATGATTGCCGAACCAGCAATACCTACTTGACCACAAAGTAAAGTATCCTCACCGATTTGAACGTTATGACCAATATGGACTAAATTATCTATCTTAGTTCCAGCTCCAATCGTAGTATTTCTCAAAGTCCCACTATCAATCGAGCAATTACTGCCAATTTCCACATCATTTCCAATTTCAACAGAACCAAGACTGGCTATTCTTGTATAACTCGACTGACTAGATCCTCTTACTTTGCCCAAACTACGTCTTATTTCATTAATATTTTTGTCATTTGATGAAACAAATGAAAACCCATCAGATCCAATCACCGTATTATAACCACACCGAAAATTCACACCAATGTTAACGCCACTAGAAATCTTAACACCACTAGTTATTAATGCATTCTCTTTGATCAAACAATCTTTACCAATAGAAACATTATTTTCTATAATAGACCCACTACCTACTGAAGTATTTTTGCCAATTGTAGAGAAGGCGCCAATTGAAACATTTTCACCAATCCGCGCGGAGTCATCGATTAATGCGGTTTCGTGAATTGTAAGATTATCATTTCTTTTGTTATCATACATATTAAAAATTTCAGCCATTTTCAGTCTAGGTTCTTCTGGTAGAAGTACAGCTCCAAGGCCAAACGATTGCCATTCTACACCTTTAAACATTAAGGCTACAGATGCTTTAGTATCTTTCAGTTCGTGTAAATATTTTTTTGATATTGCCACAACTAATTGATCAGAGCTCGCAGTATCAGGCGCAGAAATAGACGTTATTTTTATTGAGCCATTTCCCTCAAACGGAATACCAAGCGCTTTTGAAATTTCTAAAACCGTATAAGACATAACTAACCTTTATTCCAAACGACTGAATTTATGCTGTAATTAATTTTAGACACAATAAAACAAACTCTACTCGGAACTAAAAATTTAATTGTACTAAAACTAAACATCACTATTATTTTCTAATTGTACCATTACCTTCTACCAAATACTTAAAACTTATTAACTGATTGACACCGACTGGCCCTCTTGCATGCAGCTTACCTGTAGAGATTCCTATCTCGGCGCCCATCCCAAACTCACCACCATCTGCAAATTGGGTTGAAGCGTTATGCAGTAAGATTGCACTATCAACTCTTTTAAAGAACTGATCAACAGAACTTTGATCTTCTGACATTATACATTCTGTATGATTTGATCCGTATCTTTGGATATGTGAAATTGCTCCCGAAACACCCTTCACCTCCCTTACCGCTATAATTTTGTCCAAGAATTCATAACCAAAATCATCTTCAGATGCCAGAACAACACCCGGTATGTGCACAAACCTTTCATCGGCTCTCACTTCGACACCCTCAGTGATTAAATCATTAATTAATATATTTTTGAATTCTGTATCAATTTCGTTATCAATTAGTAAACATTCAGTAGCTCCACAAATGCCAGTTCTGCGTAATTTTGAATTAAGTAAGACAGATCTAGATTTTTCGAGATCTGCAGATTTATCGACATAAAGATGACAAATTCCTTCCAAATGAGCAAATACAGGCACTCGAGCTTTTTCCTGCACCAGCGCAACGAGACTCTTACCTCCCCTTGGAATAATCACATCAATATATTCTGACAGGCCTAACATTTCTTCAACTGCTTGACGCTCGTTTGTTGGAACTAACTGAATGGCATCTATGGGAAGATCAGAAAATTTTAATGCTGCTGTCATACATTTTGCAATTTCAACAGATGTGTTTAAGCTTTCAGATCCACATCTTAATATCACAGAATTTCCTGATTTTAGACATAAAGCAGCAGCGTCAGCGGTTACATTGGGGCGACTTTCATAAATTACACCAATAACACCAATTGGCGTTCCCACCTTTTTAATATGCAAGCCAGATGGTTGCGTCCACTCATCGATCGTTGAGCCAATCGGATCTTCTTGATTGCCAATAGCCATTATACTTTCCGAAATATCTGTTAACCTTGACTCATTAATTAACAATCGATCTAACATTGCAGCTGATAGTTTTTTTTGTTGACCTTCGAACATGTCAATTTTATTTGCACTAATGATTTTATCTTTATTTTCTAAAATAATTTCAGCAGCGTATTTTAATGCGTTTGCTTTGGATTCAGATGTTGCAGACGCCAATAAATTAGCAGCAAACTTAGCAGCAACTCCCATTTTTTTTAATTGAGCCTCACAATCCATTAAAACACCAAATTATCCCTATGGACTACAGAAACACGACCCGAATACCCAAGTATATCTTTAACTTGTGTAGATTGTTTACCCATAATCTTTTTGATTTCTAATTGATTATAATTTATTAAACCCTTTCCAAAATTTTCGCCATTCTCAATTATAATATCGATGGGATCACCTCTTGAAAAAGATCCCATAACATCAATTACACCGGCGGGTAATAATGATTTACCTGTTTTTAAAGCTTCAATCGCTCCAAAATCAACTTTAATTTGTCCTTTTGCTTTCATAGATGAAATCCAATTCTTTCTTGCAGTAAACGGATCATTTTTGGCTCTAAACAGGGTGTGTGTCTGACCATGTAAAAGATTTGACAATGGATTATTTTCTTTACCATTACAAATAATTACAGAGCACCCAGCATTTGTTGCTGTTTTAGCAGCAACTATCTTTGTTTTCATTCCTCCTTTTGAAAGAACAGAGCTCGAGCCACCAGCCATCAACTCTATTTCTGGTGTTATCTCATCAATATTAGTTAAAAGGTCAGAATCTAGATTATCTCTTGGATTAGATGTAAATAAACCATCAACATCTGAAAGAAGAACCAAGTTATCAGCTCCCACCATTGTAGATACTTGGGACGCTAGCCTGTCATTATCACCAAATCTTATTTCATCAGTTGCCACGGTATCATTTTCATTAACTATCGGAGTAACCTTAAGTGATAATAACATATTTAATGTAGACCTCGAATTTAAATAACGACGCCGATTTTCACTATCCTCCAGGGTTAACAACACTTGAGCAGTTACTATACCTAAAGGCCCTAGGACCTCTTGATAAACACGCGATAACTTAATTTGACCAACTGCGGCAGCCGCTTGAGACTCTTCTAGTGATAAATTGTCGTTATCCAAGTTTAAAATACTTCTTCCTATTGCTATCGCGCCCGAGGATACAATAATTACATCTGTTCCTCTCAGTTTTGCTTTAGAAATATCATGAGCAAGTGACTTCAACCAATTGATTCTTAATCTAGAACTTGAACTATCCACTATCAAAGATGAACCAATTTTTATTATCAATTTTTTTGATAATGATAACTCTATCATGGCTCCCATCCCGTCTTTTCTGCATTTATTGCAGTAACACTATCTTTTTTATGAGAAAAAACTTTATTCTTTGCAATTATTTTTTGTAATGAACGAAGAACACTGGATACCCCTTCTTTTGAAATCCCAGAAATACAATAAATATCTGATCCACTCTCTTTTGATAAAAGCTCAATTTTTTCTTTCAAATCCGTGGATTCAATCGCATCAATTTTATTTAACACGGTTAATTTAGGTTTTGACGAGAGAATTTCACTAAATAACTCTAGTTCATTTATCACTATCTTATAATCTTCAACTATATTTTCAGACGTGCAATCAATTATGTGCATCAATATTGAAGATCTTTCAATATGACTTAAAAATTTATCACCTATACCTTTACCAGATGAGGCACCTTTAATTAATCCCGGAATATCTGCAATAACCAATTCACTATTATCAATTTTAACGACGCCAAGATTAGGAACCAACGTTGTGAACGGATAATCTGCTATTTTAGGTTTTGCGTTTGATGTTGATGCCAGAAAAGTTGATTTCCCTGCATTTGGCATTCCAAGTAGTCCGATATCTGCAATTAACTTTAATTTAAATATTATAATCGCCTCGATTCCATTAAGACCAGGGTTTGCTTTACGTGGAGCCCGATTTGTCGAGGACTTGAATGCTAGATTTCCAAACCCTCCATTACCACCTTTTAATAAAGTTACTTTTTGGCCAACTGCAATCATATCAGCAATAATATTATTATCTTCATCTAAAACTTCAGTTCCAACCGGCACCTTTAAAGTGATATCATCACCATTCCGACCAGATCTTTGCTTACCCATTCCTCCACTCCCATTTCCAGCAAAAAAATGTTGTTGATAACGAAAATCGATCAATGTATTCAAACTATCGACGGCTTCTAATAATACGCTTCCTCCATTGCCACCATTGCCTCCATCAGGACCACCAAACTCAATATATCTCTCTCTTCTGAAGCTAACACATCCGTTACCACCGTCGCCAGAACGTATAGTGATTTTTGCAATATCTAGAAATTTCATTTCTGCCTACTAAAGTTTAAAGCCCTGGTACAAGGCGTAAAAAACAGATACCAAAGTTAATGATGCTAGAAACCACATCAAATATTTCTCATAAACTTTATCTCTAACAATGGATGCTAGAGATTGTCCGCCCCAACACCAAAGAGGATGAAGGATTATCTGCATACTCATTAAGGTAAATGAAATAATCAGAATTGCTGAAAGTGTGCTTACTTGAGAATTAATAAAACTAGTATATCCTGTGACGATCATCCCCCATGCTTTTGGGTTGAGAGGATGAACAATTAAACCAGAAAAGAATCCAGGTGGATCTTCAGGTAAACCTTTAATGTTGATACGTGTGTTCGCAATTTTATAAGATAACCACAAAATATAGAAAGCGGATACGATCTTTAAGGTAGTAAACAATATCGGAACTTGAGCCACGAAACCAATGAGACCAAAGCCTAATGGCCAAATTATAAATTGCTTCCCAATAATCACTCCAAAAACAAAAGGTAACGCTTTTCTTAAACCATATTTAGCACCTGTTGACATCAAGACCATATTAGCAGGACCAGGAGTTCCCACCTGAGATAGCGCAAAAAGTGAAAAAGATATAATTATTGTCAACACAATGCTAACCTCCGCTTAAAACATATAAACAACAAGTTATATCAAGCAAAAACTTGGAACATTAAGTGAGTAAAACTATTAAAGCTACTTATTTCTAAATTTGTTATTCTGCTGCTGCTGCCAATGGTATGACTGATATAAAAGTTCTGCCTTTAAAACCCTTGTGAAAATTTACAGAACCCTTATCTAAAGCATAAATGGTGTGATCTTTACCTTGTCCGACGCCATCACCGGGCCACCACTTATTTCCACGTTGCCTGCAAATAATATTCCCAGGAATTACCATTTCTCCACCATATTTCTTAACACCTAAACGACGACCCGCTGAATCACGGCCATTCCTTGATGAACCACCTGCTTTTTTATGTGCCATAAAGTTTTCTCCTCTAAATCAGTTTACTTAGCCGTTGTGGGCTTTTTAGCTGCTGCTGGCTTTTTAGCTACCGCTGCTGGCTTTTTAGCTGCTGCTGGCTTTTTAGCTACCGCTGCTGGCTTTTTAGCTACCGCTGATGGCTTTTTAGCTACTGCTTTGTTATCTCTGCCTGAAACCGTTGTAACAAATCCTGCTCCATGTTG
>Ga0315330_10001715_pt1 | contig 14875 bp, 14 predicted proteins | sample M140m34915metaG_FD_203453 | JGI IMG/M metagenome (GOLD analysis project Ga0315330, IMG submission 203453) | Ammonia-oxidizing marine archaeal communities from Monterey Bay, California, United States - M1 40m 34915 | ecosystem: Environmental > Aquatic > Marine > Intertidal zone | place: USA...
GTAGTAGGGCATCGTTTCGTTTTCACTAAACGATTCGTTCGCTGCCTCCTCCTTCATGCGGTCACAGAAATCGATATAGCTTTCGCCGCTATTGCGACTAATGCCAAGAACGATCCCTTCAATCATTTCATCGTAAGGCGTGTTGTCTTCAACACGTTGGTGAATCCAGTCATACCATTGCTGGCTTGGAAGATTGTTGTCGAAAGCAATGTTGCGTAACTGGTTGGTATTGTTTTCTGTCATGTCACAGAAAAAAGTAGTCCACCATGATGCGTAAGCTGGTGACTGCAAGAGTTCATCGATTTTGTTTTTCCGTTTTTGTGGATCTGTTGCAGCGACAAATTCTCGGATTTCATCAGACGTTGGCAAGGTTCCCGTGATATCAATGCTGACCCGTCTCAGGAACATCGTGTCGTCGGACAATTGTGATGGCTGCAAGTTCAGTTTTTTCCATTTCTTTTGGGTGAGCATGTCTATCTTGGAGACGCCACGAAAAGCGGGGGAGGTATCCAGTGGTTTGCCGGCGAAGGGATGGATGGCCGGAACGGGAACGACCGCGTTGTCGTAAGAAACAACGACATGAGTATCACCTGAGATTGAGCTGGTTGAGACGGCCCCTGTTTCCGTGATCTTCGCGATGGAATCGTTGTTGGAATGAAATCGGCACAACGGAGTCACGTCTTCGACGGTGCCGTCTTTCCAGTGTGCGGTTGCTTTGAGTTCAAATTTTGTGGAAGGTGAGCTGAAAATTAGTTCACTTGGTTCGATGACTAACCGGTCGAGCTTGTGAATTGAAGCGGGGTTAGTTCCCCCGCCTGCAATCCAGGACTGCAAGAGATTGTATTGCCAGCTGTCTTTATCGTATCGAAGTCCACCTTCGTGTTCGTCTTCATCGGTTGGTTTTGTAAGGATCAAGCTTTCCAATGGATTCTTTAAATTGACCCTGCCGGTTCCATCTTCCAACAACGCTTGATGGTCAGATTCAAAGTCATAGCCAAACAAAGAAAGTTGAAGCCCCCCCTGCCCCTGAAACGATCCATGGCAGGATCGTCCGTTGCAGCCTAAGCGTCCAAGAAGGGGGGCAACGTGTTTTTGAAAGTCGGGTAATTCGTTGTGTCCCGAGTCCTTAAATCGGACGTCCACACTTTCGATTGGTTTTGAAAGGGTGTCGGTCGGAGTGGAAGCCACAAAAGAATGGTCGGGGTTGGACGCAGCGCCATTGGCTCGCTCGAGGGTGCTAATCGCAACTGCGGAGCAACAGAAAATGATTGTGGCTGGAAGAATAATCTTAAGCAAATATCTTTTGCGTTTGGTGAGCACAGTGTATCTCCCATGTGCGGTACGCTAGATTTGTAAAATCGAAATCTAGCCTTTATTTTTCTCAGTTTTCTTAGCCTGGTTTTTCTTGGTCGCTTCTTGCGTTGTCGCTGGTGGCTTGCCAGAATTTTTCGACTTGTTTTTGCCAGCGACTCTCGCCTTTTGCGCCGCCTTTATTCTTTCCGCGTTCTTGGTGAAAGCGTCTATTTGCTTTTTAATTTCAGCATCACGCGTTGAACGGAGTTGTTCAATTTGCGTACCGATTTTGGCGGTCCGGGAACGCAACGCTTGTTGCTCTTCGTTCAAGTGCTTGATCTTCAGGTCCTGAAGTTGGCCAATCAATTTACTAAGACCGGCTGTCGTCTTGGCCCGCTGTTCCTTTGAGGTTCGAACTGCCAGTCGCGCGGAGAGAAGTTTGATCTTTGAACGCAAGACCCATTGGGCAAGTAATTTCTCGTAGCGTTCTTTTGATTTTACCATTTGGAGTTGTTTAATTTCGCGGTCGAGTGTCCGCAACGCTTTTTCAAATTCTGCCGGGCGATTTTTTTGCAGTGATTTGAGTAATGGGAGCAGTTCCTGGTGGTGTTGTTCGCAAAATGCCAGTAACTCAGCACGTCTCTTTTCTGACAAAACAACGGCAGGCTTCTTTTTGTCGGGCGTCTTCGTCTCGCCGGATGCTGCGGGCTTCGTCTTTTTAGAGGACTGCTGAGCTGTTTTTTTTGCAGCGACAGGCGGCTTGACTTTGCTCGCCTTAGCTTTGTCTTGTTTGTTGGGTGGAGTTTTGGGAGTGCTCTGCGCGAAGCCCGAATTGGTTAGAAGCAGTGGTAACAGGCAAAACAAGGCGATGGTGGGTAAAACGTTTTTAATGTGCTTCACCTTCGATGCTTTCTGAAGAATCGGCATCCGAAAGGGCTACGAACATCCAGTCGTCCAATCCATCCGTCGCCACCTCTGTTTGTGGAACCTCTTCGTTGATGAATTCATCAAGTTCTTCATCGCTCATTGTGATAAGCGTTTCAACCCAAGCAGCAGCAAGTCCATCTGATTCTGTTGCAACGACTGGATTGTCCGGTGGAAAGACCAACGACCAACTGTTGACGGCGAGCAGTACAGCTGCGACGGACGCAACAAAAGTTGCGATCCAGCGCTGCCTTGGGTTCGACTTTTTGCTTGCAAGGTTGACTTGGGCGGCAATCGGCTGAGAGTCTTCCTGCAGAGAGCTGTAGAGGATTTGCGAGTCTCTCACAGCGTCGACCACTGCCTCACGAGCAGTTTCGCATTCCAGCAAACGAGTTTCAAATTCTTCTCGTTCAGCCTCGTCAAGTTCATTCGCGATATAGCAAAACGCGAGCCAGTCCAGGTCTTGGGAATCCTGGTTGGACACAGCCGGTTTCGGTTGGTTGTTATTAGATTGATTCATTTCAATAAGCCATCAATGATCGTAAATTTGATCGTCTGAATATTTATGTCTGGTCGTCTGTTGGTTTTAGAATTGGTTTAAGTTTTTTCAGGCCTGCTTGCATCCTCGCGAGAACCGTACCTAGCGGAACGTTCAATTCATCTGCAATTTCTCGAAACTTTAATCCCTCGTAAATCCTTTTCTTAACAACCTCTCTCTGTGGGAGTGGAAGTTGATCAAGGGCTGCTCTCACTTGTTTTATATCTTCTTGTTGGATCGCGTGGTGAACCGATTGGCTGAGTCGATGGTCGACTCCTCGGTCCGCCCCTAGTTGGCCCTGGAATTTCCAAGCGACTTTCTCTGCATGTTTTTTGCTGGTTGTCTCTTTGCGACGGATTAACATCGCTTCGTTAAAGGCGACTCGAAACAACCAGGACTTCATTGAATCCTGTTGATGAACCAAATGGCCTTTCTCAATCAATCGCGTAAAGGTGGTCTGCAAAGCATCGGCCGCAGCCGCCTCGTCACGAAGCACTCCCACCAGAAAACGTTCAAGTGCCAAGCAATGCTCTGAGTAGATCGCCTGAACTCTTTCAGAGCCTAAGAGGGGAGGTTCAGGTTTTGAGGAATCTAGATTCAAAAGTTCACCAAAACCGGAGCCACTCTGCTCAGCTATTAGATGTAGGAAATTGGAAGATTATTGAGTTTTCGTGTGCTAAACGCAAAGAAAAACCATTTTTAATCAACTCTCCAAGCGAAGTCTATGATTTGGACATTGTGACACGCCGCGAGATGCGGCAAAAGAGCTATTGTGTCGACCGATATTATGATTTTTAGGTGAACTTGCTGGTTTTGACGTGTTTCTCAAAGCGTTCAACTGGGGGTTGGAAATCGAAATCTAGTCTGGCCGGATTTGATTGGAGTGAAAAATCTGAAGATTTCGACGGATTGAAACGTGATCTTGTTGGAAAACCGTCAGAATTGTGCTGTATTTTCTAGCTCGCCTACGTACTGCAGATGCTTCACGTTATAATCGAAGAACCGTTTCACGCTTATTAAACCCAGTTTTCAGACGTCATTGAAAGTCCATTTTGTTAGTCGGTCCTGTATTTACCCGTGAAGCTGTAGTGGCTCCCCGTCGTCCTCGACACCATGTAATGCGAACGGTCTATGCGGTCGCTTTGCTTCTCTTGATTTGTACTGCCTGGATGATTTTGAAGGGAACTCAGATCATCCAAAATGTTGGAGACATGGCGCGATTTGGCGCCATCTTATTTCAGATCCTTGCACCGCTGCAGCTCGCTTTGGTGATGTTTCTGTCAGCAATACAAGCGGCGAGTAACATTGCAATCGAGAAGGATCGGCAAACCCTGATCTTGTTATTGATGAGTCGGTTGACCAACAGTGAACTCGTGCTGGGGAAGCTGTTTGCAAGTCTCTTGAGCATTGGGGTCATGCTAATAACGAGTCTGCCAATCTTTATGTTGATCGTGCTTTTTGGTGGAACCTCATTCGAGCAAGTCGGGTGGACCTTTGCTGTTACGCTCATGACCTCGGTTGCGGCGGGGTCTTTGGGAGCGATCGTTGCTCTATGGCGCGAAAAGACATTTCAAACACTTGCCCTCGTCGCGATGTGCATCGTTTTCTGGTTGGGGCTTTGTGAGGGGATTGGCCTGGCAGGGCCGGTGGTTGCTGGGTTCACCGGGGCAGAGATTGCCGGTGCGATGAGTCCCGTCCGAACCATAATGGCAGCAAGTCATCCGACGGTTTCGTCAACGTGGATTTTTTCAGTATTACCCTTCTTGGTGCTCTCCTCTTTTATCTCCGTATTGCTTTGTGGTGTGGCAATTTGGAAGGTCCGGCATTGGAATCCTAGCCGAGACGTTCGAAGTGGCCAGCCTACAACCGAAGAGGCGGAAGCCTCGGTCAATCATGGATTGAATGTGGTTGATGGGCAACAAGGATTAGGCGATTCCGGAGCGGGAAAATCCTTGACGGGTCAAGAAGTTGTTGAGCAATCGGAAGGTTTGCGAACGGGGCATGTAGACGACCGCGCCCGAATGGCGAATCAAAACAGTCGGCGAGTATGGGATAATCCTGTCCTCTGGCGGGAGATGAAGACGTGGGCGTACGGTCGGAAAATATTATTCATCCGAGGCGCTTATTGGTTGCTTGCTGCTTTTGTGTTTTTTGCCGTTTTCTCGTTGGTAGATTCAGGGGTTGCAACTCGGGTCACCGCGGATGCGGGAGTGACGATTCCCCCGGCTGCCCGTCCACTGGCTCCGTTTATATTGGTGAGTATCGTTATGGTGAATGCGTTGGCGGTGACTTCAATCACCACCGAACGTGACGGGCGTGCCCTTGATTTGTTAATGGTGACCGATATCTCTCCGCGGGAATTTTTGTTCGGTAAGATTGGAGGCGTGTTATACGTTGTTTCCGATATGATCATATTGCCAATTTTGATTAGCGCTTATCTTTGGTTTAACGGGGCTTTGTCAGGTGAAAATCTGATTTATCTATCAATTGGTCTGTGCGTTTTGTTCTTCTTCGTGACCATGCTGGGCGTTCATTGCGGGATGTCCTACGGCGGCAGTCGCCAAGCGATTGGCGTGAGTTTGGGGACCGTCTTCTTTCTCTTTCTTGGTGTTGTGACCGTTATGGTGATGATGGTGTCTTTCACCGGAAATGTTGAAGCGCAACTGAGTCCGTTCCTGGCTTGTATAGTTGGAGGTGCGATTGGTTTGTATGTGGCTTTAGGGTGGCATACGCCCTCCCCGGCCCTGGTGCTCGCTTGCGGTGTCCTCCCGATCGCGATGTTTTATTCAATCACCAGCCTATTGCTGGGTAACTTCTTATCCGTTTTGTTGGTTGTCAGTTTTACCTATGGATTTGCCACAACCGCGATGATGATCCCGCGCTTGAGTGAATTCCTCGTTTCTACGGGACGTTCGAAAACGGCGGAGAATGGATAGCATTATTCAATTGTTACCATGGCTGATGACCATGGTGGTGTTGATGGCTTGCTCTGGTTTTTTTTCGGCCAGTGAAGCAGCGTTATTTTATATTCAGGCACGTGATCGCCGGCATCTAAGAAATGGCACAGTCGCTGAGCAGGCTGCTGCGGCTCTGCTTTTAAAACCAGATCGACTACTGTCGGCGGTTTTGTTTTGGAATTTGGTAATCAATATTGCCTATTTTTCGATTGCATCAATCTGTGCAATCAAAATCGAGGAAAGCCCTGACGGCGGGCAGGCGCCAGCTATTTCGTTTGCGGCCATTTCGTTGCTCTCGATTATTTTCTTCAGCGAAATGTTGCCCAAGAGTATTGCGGTTCTGAAGCCGAGAGAATTGGCAACACTCGTAAGTGTGCCGTTAACGTTCGCCGTACGTCTAGTGGATCCTTTGATGCCGCTGTTACGTTCGGTCAATCTGATTTCTCGCCGTCTCGTTTGGCCTAGTTTTAAGACGGAACCGTTCATGGAAGTGAGCGATCTTGAGCGGGCGATTGAACATTCGGGAAAAGATGCGGCGGTCATCAAGCAAGAGCAGGCGGTGCTGAAAAATATCGTTCAACTGTCAACGATTCGTGTGGAGGAATGGATGCGTCCTCGCACACAATTTGTTTCATTCTCGCCTCCAGTTAAGCTGTCTGATTTGCGAGGTGAAATTCCTGCGAGTGGGTATCTATTAATTACAGAACCAGACAGTCGTGAAATAGAAAAGGCGATTCGGCTAGATAATCAGTATCACTTGGATCAGGACAATCTTGAGCGTTTTTCTGAACCAGTCTTGTACCTTCCGTGGTGTGCGACTGTCGCCGACGCATTGGAAAAGATGTCTCACCGAGATCGCGAGGTCACCGTGGTCGTGAATGAATTCGGGGACACGATTGGTGTGCTGACGATCGAGGATATCCTTGAAACGGTTTTCGTGTATTCACCAAGTCGGAGTGAACGATTGTTGGACATGCCGCCACTTGAGAAAATCGCTGACGGTACGTGGAGAGTTGCGGGGATCATGAGTTTGAGGCAGTTGGCGAGAAGGCTGGAGGTTGCGATTCCCGAGACGGTCAGTGTGACAGTCGGCGGAGTTATTCAAGAGTCAATGCAGCGGTTGGCGGAAACTGGAGACCAGTGTGAATGGGGGCCTTTTGCATTTTTGGTGGTTGAGGCGAAGGAACGGGGTGTCCTTCAGGTTGAGGTGCGTGTCCTCGGTGAAGAGGGGGGCGGGCGATGATTTTGTTAATGACGGTTCTATTGTTTCTGCTTGGAATTTTTCTGAGTGCATTTTTTAGTGGATGTGAAACGGGTTTTTATCGAGCCAGTCGTGTTCGATTCGTCATTGCGGGGCTCGACGGTGACCTGATATCTCAGTATCTGATTAAGTTGTTTAACAACCCGACATTGTTTGTGGCGACGACACTGATTGGTAACAATGTCGCCAATTATTTAACCAGCCTAGCGATTGTTTTACTTGCCCAGCAAACGACTGGCTCTAATGCCGCTGAAATGTTAGCACCGATTCTGTTGTCGCCGTTATTGTTTGTGTACGGCGAATTGTTGCCTAAAAATCTGTTTTATCGTGCCCCAAATTTTCTACTCCGATTTTCAGCGCCCTTGGTTTTGTTTTTTACCGTGTTGTTTTCACCGATCGCGGCTTTGCTGTGGGGGATGGGGAGATTGCTTGAAGGGGTGCTGGGGCAATCGCCCGATAAAGTCAGATTAACCTTGGCGAGGAAAGAGTTACAACAAGTGTTTGAAGACGGCCTGGAGGCGGGGATATTGCATCCAACCCAGCGGCATCTGGGGCAAAGTTTTTTTCTAGTGGCATCCAAGACAATTAGTGAAATTTGCACACCCGTCAGTCGGATTCAGGCGATCTCCATTAAGACGAGTCGGGACCGTGCGTTAAAGTTTGCTCGGCAACGGCGAATGGCTGACATTCCGGTTTTCAAGTCGCAAAAGAGTGAGCCCATTGGTTATTTGCGAACGGTCGAATTAATGGTGTCCGATAAAAGCGCCCGGATTGAAGATATGGTGCATCCATTTTCGGATGTAAATGCAACCGATCTATTTGGCGAGATCATTTTGCAAATGGAGTCGACTCGGCAGACATTGGCCCGGGTGGTCAGTGACGAGGGGAAAATTGTGGGCCTGCTATTTGAAGATCAGCTAACCGACCCTTTATTAAAAGGGCCGTTAGGATCGTTGAAGCGGTAGTGCGTGGGGGCGGTTTTTGCGCAAAAAAGAACGAGCTTGCGCTCGTTCTTTCATGTTGCAAATCGAAATTTTCCTAAGCTCAACCGGAACAGTTGCGAAGAGCTTGAATATCTCGCTTAAGACTTAGCGTAACCGATCGACTTGATGACTTGAATCATCTCTTCGTGAGTAATGTAGCGTCGACTGTTGCTTAATTTGTATTGATCGATTGCGATGCCCAATTCAGCTGCTTCGGGAGAAAGTCCCTGATGACCATCTGAAAATTGACGTCGCTCAAAACCGCCTGCATTGTCTTGTTTTCTCGCTGCTCGGCGATCCACAAAATTTGTATTTTCAGCTTCGTTTTCAACTGTGGTTTTTTCAAAAGACATAGCGTACTCCGCGGGCAATTGGGTTGAGGTTCAGTGAGGTGGTGTGTGGGAACTAGTGAAACATAAGTCGCAAACTTGTGTTTTTGGAGTTCCTGTAAGAATTCCTCGCCAAGAATCAGCGGGGTGGGCTCAATCGGGTATTAAGTTATCAATTAAACCGATTGTGGGGGCAAAGTACGGTTCTTTTGGGGGAAGAAATTGAGCCACGAGGTCCCCTTTTAGCCTAAGAAAACGCTATTTCCTTTGGGCCACTCGCTCATCGACTGCAGAGATTTCGATCTTACTGCGAATTTCCAAAAACTGAGCTCGGTAATTTGGGAACGCTTTCGCACCAGAAGCAAGGGTGTTTCTTGCATCGCTGTAAGACTGCATTCTTTTCTGCGCTGCCGCCAGCAGGTAAACCATGGTGGGCGTGAAATTTTCACTCGCCTGTCGCTCGAGAAGAAAGTTTTCAGCAGCAGAAGGTTGGTTCATTTCGATCAAGCCTTCCGCTTTGGCAATGACCAAATTTTCTGGAAAGTTCTCCACTGGGTAATCCAGCAAAATATTGTCAATCGTGTTGTTGGCCAATCGCCACTTTTTATCGAGTTGGTAAGCTTCTGCAATTTTTAGCCGAATTCCCGCAGGTGGCGGGGAGCATGCGGCAGCGCGTTGGAATAAGTGCAATGCGTCTGTGTAGGCTTGTTCTGCGATTGCGATTCGCCCCAAGAGTAAGAGTGCAGATCCGCAACGGTGTTCCTGGTCCAGTGCCAACTGGGCCTGATTTGTAGCTTTATGAATCTCACCGGTGTCGAGATAGAGGTTGCCCAATTCGACGAATAAACGTGGGTCATCGTCAGAGAGCTTGACCGCCCGCTCCATCGCTTCAATCGCCTCGAGTGGCTTGCCACTCTTTTTTAGAGTGTGGGCCAACCGCTCCCAGAGCCATGGGTCATATTCATTTTTACTAATGGCCTCACGTTGATTGAGCTCGGCTTTGCGAAGCTCGCCTGTTTGGCAATTTAGATTTCCATTTCGGGTTAGCTGCCTTGCCTCCAGGGTTTTGCTTCCAAGCGAAAGTTGTGAAGAGTTATCCCTTAAACCAGTAAGAGTCGAGCAGCCAATCTGAAAGGAAAGGATTCCAAGACCTAAGACAAGCACAAAGATTCGGCATTGTTTTAATGTTCGTTGATCGGGAATCATGGGCTGCAATTGAATCTCTTTTTACTACTTTGGTTTCCGCAATTGATCTGGTCTGCCGGAGAGAGTGCGGACTCTACAAAAATTGCCGATTGTTTACCATATCGGAACATTCGGGCGGTTGTGATTATTCGATTCGACGCGTAAAGTCAAACATGTGAAGGATTAACCGGAGTCTGCTATCACTCCGTAGCTAGCGGGAAGGCGAAGAATGGCTCAGTAAATGAGTTTTGCTGGGAAGTGGAGCGGTTTTTCAGTGTGAATTTTGTTTGTGATTGGTTTTGGGAGCTAGTGTTCGATGACGGCGAAGTATGACAAGTTGGGGCTCGAGTTTTTGTATCCTGAAAACTGGAAGCTCATCGATGACGTTTCTGGATCACCGCAAGTAATTACTTTGGAGACGCCAGACGGTAGTACGACCTGGTCTGTCCATCTTTATCCTCTGGAAACCGATATAGATTCGGTGCTCAAAGAGGCAATCGATTCGTTGCAACAAACGTATGAGGATATTGAATTCTCACCTTGCGAGAGTTCTGCTGACGACGCTTCTGAAGGTGGTGTTGAGGCGTTGTTTTATTGCCTTGACTTCTTAATTCGTGCCGAATTGAAAGTTGTAAAGACAAGTGAAAAGTGTTTGATGTTTTGGACTCAGGCGGAGGATCGCGACTACGACAAACAGAACTTAGTTTTCAAGGCGATCACGATTAGTTTGTTGCAGTCTCTCAAAGCTAATTAGGCTTGGCCTTCTCCGGTTGCGTTCACGATTGGTTCGCCTGATTTGATCTGAAATTGTGTAAGAATTACATGTGGAGTGAATTTTTTTTAGGGCGAGCTGTGGTGGGGGCTGGGATTTGCTCGGGAAGATTGGCAGTTTGGCGATTGCGTTAGATTGGCATGGCGATTGCGACGCTGGACTTTTAATAAAGGTTTCTGTTTGCAATTAAACTCTGGGGACTCATCGGTTGGTTGCAATCGAACCGGAGCCCCGTTCGGAATAAGCGAACTGAATCTAAATTAGTGGCGTAGTGGAGCCAGTCTCAATTACGTGACGCTTTGAATCTAAGGCAATCCCATCCAAAACGATGAACTTCGGGGCTGACTCAGTACGTAGCACCCGCCAATTTTTCTAAGCGGTATTGCCTTCCATTTGAAATAAAATGCGAAGGCTTTTTTTGTTTTACTGGCGAAGATTAAAGGTCAGGATGGAGGCCTCATTTGGGGTGCATGTCGCGCTTAGAACCTAATCAATCTGGGCGACTAGTACGGAATCGTGAACGCCCGGTAGGAGGTCTGTATCGGTGACAACGACGAAATGATCTCCCGTTTGCAAGCTTTCATTGGATGAAGCCCATTGGTTAACAAAGCTGAGAAGTTCGTCTTGTTGAAATGGCGATGAGCAGAGCACTGGGGTAACGCCCCAGAAAAGAGACATTCTTCGATAGCAGCTTGCGTGGTCGGTAATGCAAATCGTGGGGATTAGATCACGTTGTTTGGACTTGATGAGGGCGATTTCAGATTCGCGACTCGCGATCACGACCATTTTTGCATGAATTCTTTTGGCAATATGAGCTGCGCCAAAAATGACCGCATCGGAAATTTCCCAGGCCGAGGCATAGTCTTCACTTCTCATGCGGGCGCGTTGCTGGGACAGTGATTTTTCAGTTTCGGTCATGATCTTGTTCATCATTTGCACTGCTTCGACCGGGTATTCTCCAATGGCTGTTTCGCCGGAGAGCATGCAGGCATCTGCTCCATCGTGAATGGCGTTGGCGACATCGGTTACTTCAGCCCGGGTTGGTTGTTTGGATGCGTGCATGCTCTCGAGCATTTGGGTGGCGACAATCACCGGTTTGCGAAAGCGGAGGCAGGTTTTGATGATTCTTTTTTGTGCAGCTGGAGTTTTCTCGATATCAATTTCAACACCTAGGTCACCTCTTGCGACCATAACACCGTCGGTCGCTTCGACAATGGAATCGAGGGCATCGAGCGCTTCTCTTTTTTCGATTTTTGCGATCACCATAGCGAGGCTGTTCTCTGCCGCTAGAAGGCTTTGGAGTTCTTTGATCTCCTCGGCGTTGCGGACAAAGCTGAGGCTTACAAATTCAACCCCCTGCCCTGCTGCCCATTTTGCGTTGTCGCGATCGACGGGGCCAAGCGCGGGCACGCTTAAGTGGGTGCCGGGGAGATTCACCCCTTGTCTCGAGCGGATCGCTCCGCCATCGTTCACTCGGCACACCAGATGGTCTTTTTCTTTGGTAATAACCGACAGCCGTGCCAGACCGTCTGCCAAGACGATAGCGTCACCAATTTTGACCTCGTCAATAAGAGGTTCGTAGATACTCGTTAGCTCGTCGTCCGATTTGGATTCTGTCCCGCGGACGAACTTGATCTCATCCCCGTTGTTGAGCACCAATGGATTTTGAGTTAATTGCCCCAGGCGAATTTTCGGGCCAGCCAGGTCAACGAGGATTCCTGCAGGAAGTCCTGTCGTTTCCGAGGCGGATCTAATGTTCGCGACGGCCAGTTCGTGGGATTCCCGAGAGCCGTGAGCCATGTTTATTCGAAAGACGTCGACGCCCGCATGGAGGAGTTTTTTTAAAATGTCGGGTGTAATCGATGCTGGACCTACCGTCGCGACGGTTTTCGTTCGTGCGTTGCTCAAAGATTGGACGCTCAATTTGCATTCCTTGTTAGAATTCTTAGGGCAAAACAAAGCGACGTCGGCGGGAGTCGTGTTTAGCCCGGGGTTGGCTTCGAATTGTATGACATGTTGATTATCGGCTCTATCTGAGAATTAAAGGACAGTTACCCGTTTGTATTCGATGCAAAACACAAGAGTTCTTTAATGGGTGTATATCGCCCCTTGCGAGACATTTGGGTAGAGATTTACGGATTTTTCCGCATTGTTAATCTTTAGAGATTAGGAGGTTTAGTCCTTGAATTCTAAATTTGATGTGATTACACTATGCCCCAACAACTGGATTTTAAGCACTTTGATGCCTCAAACTTGGATTTATTAATGAATAATAAGTTATTTGCCGTCGCGGCTTCCGCCGTCATCGCTATCGGAGCGTTATCGAGCGTTCTCCAAGCTGATGTTTATTTCACCGAAGGCTTTGATTACGCGGACGGTTCTTTGACGACTGTTTCATCGGACTGGACGAGACACAGCGGAACCGAAGGGCAGATCCAAGTGTCTGGTGGAAAAATCACTCTGACCGATTCCCAGTCGGAAGACGTCAATCGCTTGATCGGTACCACGGTCACTACAGGAACTGTCTTTGCTGGATTTGATTTCTCTGTTTCGGCTTCTAACCCCGGCGGAACTGATTTTGAGTACTTCGCTCACTTTGGAAATGGCACCTCAGATTTTACCGCTAGAATGGACATCAACTCTGCCGATGCCAATGGATTCTTAGTCGGAATCAGCCATACAAGCACCGCTCAAGCGAGTTGGGGTTCAACTTTGGATTACGACACCGTTTACAGGGCAATCATCGGGTACGACCGAGACTCAGGGCTTGCCAATCTGTGGATTGATGCTTCACTCGAATCGGATACATCGATTGTCACGACGACTTCGGACGATAACGACGTAGAGGGTTTCTATTTCCGAGAATCAAATTCATCGGTTAACGAAACGACTGTCGTGGACGACTTGATTGTTGGTTCGACTTTTGCTGATGTAGTTACCTTCAGTGCGGTTCCAGAGCCGAGCAGTCTTTTCGTTCTCGGAATGGTCGGCTTTGCAGGTCTAGCCCGTCGCCGAAGAAGTTAGGGCACCTTCTTTGACAAATACACACGGAGCGGCCATCCATCGGATGGTCGCTTTTTTTATGCGCTCTCTTTAGTTTTGTTAGTTGAGATTTAGATTGGTAAATGACTATTTGATTCTAATTGACGGATACAATCTGATTTTCCAGTGTGGGCTGGAAGGCAGGTCACGGACACCGGCGTCACTGCAACGGGCGAGGCGCCGGCTGGCTGGGGAGTTGAAGGTCAGCTTGGCTGGCCCGGTACTGCAACGCACGGCAATTATCTTTGATGCGACTCGGTTGCCTGTCGGAGAGTCTCAGGCGATACGAATTGAGGATGGTTTGACAATAATTTATGCGCTCGACCATGAAGATGCGGATACGCTGATTGAGTTATTGATTCAAAAGAATTCCACGCCTAAAAAATTGACGGTTGTTTCAAGTGACCATCGGCTTCACAAGGCGGCGATTCGAAGGAAATCAACTCCGGTTGATAGCGACCAATGGTTCGATCAAATTACCAGTGAATCGCCGAAGCAAAGGGCGAACAGGCCAGTCGAGGTAGAGGGCAAGCCGCCAGTGGAGGATCTCGATGACGTCGATTGGATGGCGGAATTCGGATTAGCGCAAGAATCGTCCGGCGAAAATCAAAGTTCTGATGGACGACCTGAGTCAGAAACGCCGTCTAATTATGATCCTTTTCCACCGGGATACGCGGATGATTTGCTGGGCGGCGACGAGTCGTAGCGGGTGTTGTGTTGCAACGGTGGGTCAGTTGGAGCGTGGTTTTTCGATGTAGCAAATTGGGGAGTAGCAATGGCTGATTTTGATATTGCGTATGGAGAGACCGAGTTGCGGGAGGGCGGGTACGTCAATGATCCCGTCGACCGCGGTGGTGAAACCCATCGTGGAGTAGCGAGAAAGTTCAATCCAGACTGGGAGGGGTGGGCGTTGGTGGATCGCCTTAAGCGGGAGAATCCTCAGGATTTCAAGGCAGTGATCAACGAAAATGTAGAGCTCAGTTTATTGGCAAAGGAGCTGTTTCGCGTAAGGTATTGGCTGCCCGTTCGGGGGGATGAGATTCCAGATCAGCACATCGCAAACAAAGTGTTTGATACAGGGGTGAATCAGGGGGTCGCGCGATCCGTACGCTATCTTCAGGTTGGGTTAAATCGTCTCAATCGGAATGAGAAAGATTATGCAGATATTGAAGTCGATGGAAAATTTGGAGATCGTACGTTAGCGACAATTGGGGCGTTTCTCGAATTGGAGAAAGGGCGCCCGGACTATTTATTGAAGCTTTTGAATTTGATGCAGGCTGCGCATTATCTCGATGTCATGAATCGAGATTCGACCCAGGAGCGGTTTGCTCGGGGGTGGCTAAATCGCGTCGATTTATGTTGATCGCGAGTAATCTAATTATCGCAACGATCTAAAATGCCCGTTGAGGTTGGTTTTCATCGTCAGTCGGCGAAACGCTAATCATGGTTCCGCTGATCGTCGAGCGTAATCACCTAACGACTCAGGGTGATCGCTTTGTCCGAGATGTCTTTTCTACACCAGGCTCCATCCCAACGGATGCATTTTATTGCTTTGTAGGCTTGGAGTTTTGCGGTGGCGACGGAGTCTCCG
>Ga0315330_10001720_pt1 | contig 14844 bp, 8 predicted proteins | sample M140m34915metaG_FD_203453 | JGI IMG/M metagenome (GOLD analysis project Ga0315330, IMG submission 203453) | Ammonia-oxidizing marine archaeal communities from Monterey Bay, California, United States - M1 40m 34915 | ecosystem: Environmental > Aquatic > Marine > Intertidal zone | place: USA...
CGAACGAACGCGTCGCGCGCGCGTCCGACGCTCGATCGACGCCGCGCGAGCGCCATGCGCGCGCACCTGCGCGATCTCGCGCGACGATCGGCCGCGATCGCGTCGCGCGCGTCCGGCGATAAAACCTCGACGCTCGCGGCGCTCGGCGCGGCGGCGTGCGGGATGACGGCGGCGGTGGCGGTCGCGGACGAGGCCGAGCACGGGCTGGCGCTGCCGCGGTACGAGTGGCCGCACGATGGGTTGTTCTCGAGCTACGACCACGCGAGCGTGCGACGAGGGCATCAGGTGTACACGCAGGTGTGCGCGGCGTGTCACTCGTTGAATCAGATTGCGTACAGAAATTTGGTCGGCGTGGCGTACACGGAGGCGGAAGCGAAGGCGCTGGCGGAGGAAGTCGAGGTGAGGGACGGGCCGGACGATACGGGGGAGATGTTCGATAGACCGGGGAAGCTGAGCGACGGGATACCGGCGCCGTACGCGAACGAGGAGGGGGCGCGATTCGCGAATAACGGCGCGTATCCGCCGGATTTATCGCTGATGACGAAGGCGAGACACGATGGGATCAATTATGTGTTCGCGCTGTTGCTCGGGTATCGGGAACCGCCGGCGGGGGTGGAGGTGCCGGGGGGGATGTATTACAATCCGTACTTTCCCGGGGGGTTCATCGCGATGCCGAAGATGTTAGTCGACGGGGGGGTGGAGTACGATGATGGGACGCCCGCGACGGAGACGCAGATGGCGAAAGATGTGACGACGTTTTTGGCCTGGGCGGCGGAGCCGGAGATGGACGATCGTAAGCTCATGGGGGCGAAGTGGATCTTTGCCCTGTCGCTCGTCGCGGTGCAAGCGGTGTACTACAAGCGCTGGGCGTGGAGTCACTTGAAATCGCGCAAGCTCGTCGTCGATGTGGTGCGATAACGCGCGAGCGGGCGAGCGCGAGTCTGATTTCGTTACTTACGAGACGATAAAACACAACGACAACTTCTTAATTACTCGTCGACGTCATCCGTCGGCTTTTGAAATTTCACACATGCGCGAAGCGCGCGCTATCAAATCTAAATATCCTCTCTATCATCTACGTCGCTCGTTCATTCGCTCGATCCCGTCGCCGCGCGAAGGAGCGACCACTTCCACTCTGGCGTCGCGTCGAACGCACTCGCGTGCTTTTCGAACGCCTCGACGCTTTCGCCCGCTTTTTTCGCTCGCTCGATAAGTTCTCCCAGACTCGTCTCGGCGTCAACTTTCGCGCGAGATGCGGCGTCGACGGCTTCACTGACGACGCGCTGTAAGGCGCGCGCGTCGTCTTCGTGTCCTAAACTCACCAGAAGCTCGAGCAACTCGCCGATTTCTTCCAGGGTTTTGTTCACGGGCGCGAGCGCGATGACGTGAAGCGCCAAGTCGCGCTCCTCCGTCGGAGACCCCGCACGTAATCCGCTACGATTGTTTTTATTCTTCTTGTCTTTTCGTTTCTTGCCTTTGCGACCGCCGATTGTGGATGCCGCAGACGTGCCGCTCACGACAGACGTCAAGCCTGTGCGATCGGTGTAGGCGCTCATGTCGCTCGCGAGGCTCGGCGCTTCGCTCATCGCGTCGTCGTCCTCCAATCCGTCGGCGCCGACGCCGGCTCGAGGGCGACCGCCGAGTTCGGACCATCCGCCGTCGTCGAGCGCTAACTCAGCTCGCTCGCGGTGTTTGCGCAAATCACGAAGACGCTCGACGTACTTTTCCGAGCGCAACTTGTTTTCCTTGAACGCGTCGAAATGTTCCTTCGCCGCGCCCGCGCACGCGGGTGCGATGGTGGTTTGCATCAAATCTGCGCGATTCTTCGCGTATGCCGTCTCGCACGCTTCTCGCCACGCACCAGCGTTTGCGAATAACTCAACCGCGCGGTCGATGTCTTGAAGATACCCGCTCGCCACGCGCGCGGCGGCGAGAGGATCCGACAGCGTGAGAGACTCGCACAGCTCTTCCGCGATGTCGCGCACCGCGTTCGTGGGCATTTCCAATCGGTTCGCCAGCGCGAGCGCCTGACGCCACGAAAGTCCGGCGCGGTATTCGTCTAATGCTCCAGTGAGATCACCAGCGGCGAGGCGAGCGATCGCGGCGTCTTCAGAACGCATGCTCGACGACAAATGTTCGGCGTGCCGCAACAGCAGTGCGCGCCGGGCGTCCGCGAGGTTCAATCGTTTCGCTTCCGCGAGTGCCCAAGGGAACATTTTACGTTCGGCGGCGACGCTACCAGCGGCGGAGACATTATCATCCAACAAGTATTCCGTGATGGCGTCCTCGTGACGACCGAGCCGTTTGGCGATTTCGGCGCGGCGCTCGTGCTCGCGCATGGCTTGGAATTCTTGCAACTCGGACATGTACTCCCCCGGGTCCATCTGCGCGTGTTGCGCGACGAGATACGCCAGCGAAAGATCGCAAGTACCCAAAGCAGCGGAATATAGAGTCTTGCCGCCGACCAAAAAGAGTAAATGCTTCAACGCCGCCGCCGCGTCGACGGCGCGCCCACCTTCGTTCTTCGACGACGACGAGACGAGCGCGTTCGACGCCGCGTCTTCCAACTCGCGCTCACGCAATACGGCGACGCGACGAAGCGCTGAAGCCAAATCGGGATTCTCGCCGGAAGCGTAAGATGTCAATGCGGCTAATTCCCAACGACCGACACTCGCGGCGCCACCAGTGCCGACGTGCGTCTCGATCGCCGCTCTGATAGCCGCGCACACGGCTTGTACCTTGGATTCTTTGTTCGGCCGCTCGTTCGCGCCTGCGCCTGCATCGCTCGAGCGAGGCGGATACAATCGTACGAGATCTTCGTAAATTCCACCAGGCGCCGTGACATCGCCGTCATCGAGCGCTTCGAGAAGTTCCATCACCGCGTCCGCGCTGTCGACGTCTCGCACGAAGGCGTCGGCGGCGTTCAAGAAATTTGGCCACCCGTAATCGACGATGAGATTCAAATCCACGCGCTGCCTCGCTGCGAGCGCGTAGGCATCACCATATCTACCTGCGCGTAGCGCACACGCCGTCGCGGGTAACACCAAAGCCTTCGGTGCCACCGTCTCTAAATTCCCGCGCGGCATTTGTAAAACCACGCTCGTCGTTCCCGGCGCGCACGCGACAATGCGAGCACCGTCTTCGACTTGTCGTGTCGTCGCGTCCGCGGCAACTTTTGCCGCTTCGGGGCGCATCGCACGGCGCATGCGCATGTGCAAATCGCTAAACGCGAGCTCGCCCATGCGTGCGCCATCCGCCGCAGAACGCTCGGCCAGCCAATTTCCAATGTGCGCGTCGTCCGCAGCGACTTCACCCACGACTCGGGCGCGTCCTCCGCCGTTGGCTATCACGTCGTCGACTTCAGCGACAAAGAGCTGATTGTCTCGGGTAATGTAGCACACGCGTGCCGATGGGACGGCGTCAGGAAGCCAACGCGAGGAATCGCGCGCCGCCGCCGCCACCTCTGCACTCTCCTCGGGCGTCGTCACCGCGCATCCATCGGCACCGAAAACGTGCGTCGCGAACGACGTGACTCTGGGCGCAACGAGTATGTTTCCAATTCTGAGATTTCCTCGATCGTCAAGCGTGACCAGCGCCCCGCTTGGTCGATCCGCGGACGTTCCCAGCGCCGAGGCGTAGCGATCGCCAACGTCTAATCCTCGCGAGGAGATTATTTTCAGAGTCTCGCCGCCCGCGCTTGGCACGCCGTGCGAGCGCACGAGCCACGCATCGTCAAATGCGTTGCCTCCCGCCGCGATGGTATCCGTCACGTCCACTTGGTATAGGTCGGCGGAATCTCGCGCCACCGCGAACGCGACGCCGTTGGCGCTCGTCAACGCTCCGACGGCCACCGGCACGATTCGTCGACTCATTGCGTCTTCGCCCGGCGTTTTCGTTTCGTCGAAAGGCACGAGCAATAATTCGGTCTCGTGTTCGCGCGCCGCGGCGACAATCAAGTGGTCATCGCGCACCCAAGCCAAATGCTCGACGGCGGCGTCGGCGACGGCGACGCTCGAGTACGGCGTCGCGGGTATTTCGTTGTCGCACCACCGCGCCCAGGTCGCGGCTCGTTCACTATCGGCGAAATTATCTGCCGTCAACGCCCAATCCGTACCGCTGTCGCTCGTCGCGTACGCGAGTTCGCCGGTCGATAACAGCGCGACGACTGTTTCATTTCGCGAAGCTCGAGCCGGTTGAAACGCCGCGGCGATTACGGGGGCGCTAAACACCACCTTGGCCGCGCACATCGGCGGCGGCACGGGCGTGCGAAACATGGGCGTAAGCATGAGGCAGTCGCCGTCGATCACCGCGCACGTCCCTCGATCGCTCACCGTGGTTTCCCAAAACAAGTCGTAACGATGGATCGCTCCGCGTTCCGTGTACGCGCGCAACACGTCTCCGCGTTCGGCGTCCCACTCCATGCGCACGACGCCCTCGCGCGCGGGATACCGCGTTTCGTGTTTCAAGTACCAATGCATGTTTGATCGCGTCCAAATCTGCACCGCGTGCGCGCCGTCGCGATACCGCGTCGCCGCCGCTAAGCACGCCGAATCCGCGCTCCACGCCAGACTCGTAATCTCCGCGCCTTCCCCTGGAAGCACGAAATCCCCCCGTCGCAGCCCGTTCCGCTCGTAAAACACCACGCGATCGCTCACATCACCTTCTGATCGCGCCGCCGCCGCGATCAACGCCCCTCGCGGCTGCCAAGCCAACGCCGGCGTCCCGTCGCCCGCCGCGAGCGTCGCCGGCGTCCCGCTCGACGCCGTCCTCGTCTCCCCCACGCTCTCCACGCGCGCGCCCTCGCGCTCCCACACTCGCATCGTAGTCTCTCCCGTCTTCGCGTTCGTCGAGCTGCACGCGAAATACCGTCCGTCTCCCCGCCACGAGATCGTCGCTCCGCTCGTCGTCTCGTTCGCCGCGTCTTCGTCGTCCGCCCCGCCGTCCCCGCGCGTCTCGCTCACCGGATAAAAATCCCTCGTCATGATCACCACGCGTCCCTCCGCGCTCATCACCGCGCACGTCTCTCCGTCCGGGCACCACGCGAACGCGCGCACGCCGCACGGTATCTCACCGACGACGTCGCACCCGTCGTCGTTCGCGTCCCGAGCCCGCGGCGTCGCCGCGAATTCCCCCGACGCGAACGCCGCGACGATCTCGTCCGTCTCTCGCACGCACGCCACGCCGACGCACGCGACGTCATCACCGCGCGTCTCGCACGCGCGCGCGGGCTCGAGCTCGACGCCGTCGGCGACGCGAAAGCGTCGCAGCGAAATCACCGCGCCGCCGGTCGTCGCGCATCGCGTCGCCGTCGCGGCCTCGAGCGCGTCGCGCTCGTCGTCGAACGCGCCGCCGAGGACGCGCGCGTCGTCGCCGTCGCCGTCGCCGAGGCCGAGGCGCAGGCGCGCGCGCGACGACGCGACGCGGCAGTTTCGCATCGGCGCCGGGACGACGCGCGCTTTTTCGCGTCGGATTCTGCGGCGTCACGACGCCGCGCGCGCGGGATGACGCGCGGCGCGGAGAGGTTCAACATCGCGGTGAGCGCGACGGCGGCGCAGCGGAACAAGGCGCACGTCGCGCGCGTCGTCGACGCGTTCGTGCGAAGCTCGAGCGCGGGACGGGAGAAAAAGTTTGAGCTGCTCGAACTCGGGTGCGGCGTCGGCGCGCACGCGGCGGAGATCCTGCGCGCGAGCGGCGCGGCGTGCCTGAAGAGGTATTACCCGACGGACGTGTGCGACCACGACGGGTCGTTCGCGGCGGTGATGGAGAATTGCGCGGACGCGGGGGCGAGCGGGACGTGCGCGGCGCCGCGGACGATGGACGCGACGACGATGGCGGACGTCGTGGAGGCGGAATCGTTGGATGGGGTGCTGATGGTGAATGTGGTGCACATATCGAGTCGCGCGGCGACGCTGGGGATGTTTGCGGGGAGCGCGAAGGCGTTGAGGAAGGGTGGATTGGTTTTCGTGTACGGGCCGTTTAAAGTCGGCGGCGAGTTTCGATCCGAGGGCGACGCCCGGTTCGACGCGTCGTTGCGATTGAAGGATCCGGAGAACTTTGGGCTGGTGGATTTGGAGTGGATGGACGAACAGGCGAGATCGGTCGGGCTGACGCCGGCGTCTGTGGACGGGATGAAGTCGCCGGTGGAAATGCCGGCGAATAATCTCACGCTCGTGTACGCGAAGTAGAGTACAACAATTAATTTTAAGAATTACAGGCTATGCGCTAAAGCAGACACGCCACAGACGCCGCCACGGCGGCGGCTTGCGATTTTGAGAGCTCCACGCGACCGCCGGCGACGTTGAGCGCGGCGGCGACGCCGACGCGTTCGGACGGTTCGCCGCCGTCGTCGTTTTCGTCCTCGTCGTCGTTTTCGTCCTCGTCGTCGTCGGCGGCGTCGTCGTCGTCACCGTCGTCGCCGCGTGGATACGTCGCCGATTTCGTGGCGCTTCGATACCCCGCGTCGCTCGACGCGCTGACACCGGATGTGACGCGAATCGTTCGCGACGACGGCGCGACGTCGACCAACGCGCGCGCCGAGACGCCCGCGACGACGCCTATGGGTGACGGCGTCCAATCTTCCGCCCGTTCCCAGCGCGAATCGCGCTTGCGTTTACGACCGGACTGAAGCGTTGCGCGAAGCGCCTCGATGTCGGCTCTCGCGCTCGCGAGCGCGTCCGCGGGCGCCGCGCCGCGACGCGACGCGGATTTGATTTCATCCTTTGACACGCCGGCAATTTTTTGCAGCGTCCGGATCGTTCTCTTCGCCACCGCCGGGTCATCGCTCCAATCGTCTTCGTGCACGCTCGCGAGCGCGCGTTTGCACGCGTGGATCGCGGCGACGCGCTGATCGCCGTTCGCGGCGAAGTCGCCGCTCGCCGCGACGCTCAACAAAGTTTGAAACCCCACATCGTTTCCCGGTTTCTCGCCTCGAATCGCGGCGTCGAACAGATACGCGAACAAACCGGTCCATTTCTGACACAGTCGCTCGAGCGTCGGCCGCCAATCTTCCGCGCTCGCGCGAAACGTCGCTTCGTCGGCGTCGTCGACGTCGCTCGCCGTCTCGTCCTCCACGACGCGGAGCCACCCCCCGTCGAGCAACGCCTCCGCCACGACGTGCGCCGCGCCCTTCGGACACACGCTGCTCAACGTTCCGATCGCCCGTCGTCGTCGTTCTCGCACGTCCTTAAACGACGTCCCGCCCTCGCTCTCCCGTCCCGCGTTTTCGCCCTCGCTCGCCCCGTCCTCGTCCATCTCCTCGCTCGACGACTCCACCGCGCCCCGTCCCTCCCGCGCCCGCAGCCCTCTCGCGTCTTTTTCGCACGCGCACATCGCTCGCACGCATCCCCGCACGCGTTCGAACGCCGCGTCGAACGCCCGCGCCTGTTCGTCCCAATACCATCGTCGACACCACGCCAACGCTCGCCGCGCGCCCCTCCGCAGCGCTCCCGCGCTCGGCATCGTCCCGTGCGCGCACTCGTGTCGCAGATCCACTAAAAATCGCGGCAGTCCCACCTCTCGCGCCAGCGTCGCGATCGGCGCGGCGTACCGTCCCTTTTGCTTCGGGTCGACGACGCCGTTCACCAGTCTCGCGAGCGTCATCGCCGTCGCCGACCGCGCCGCGTCCGCGTCGCCTCGATCGACGCCCTCGCGCGCGCGCGACGCGCGCACGAGCATCGCGGTGACGTCCGCGGCGAGCGGCGCGCGCCCGCGCGCGCGCCACGCGCGCACGACGCCGAGCGCGGCGTCGATTTCAACGTCCCCGGCGGCGCCGCGTCGCGCGCCGTCGCCGCGCGCCTCGTCCTCCGTCGCGCGCGCGAGCGCGTCGCGGACGTCGCGCCACTCCCGGACGCTCGCCCACGGCTGCAGGCGCGCGCTCATGGCGCGCCGCGGCGCGCTCTGACGCCGCACTGCGCGCCGCGGTGCATGTTGACGCGGAGCGCGCGGTCGTTCGGCGCTTCGAGCGCGTCCGTCGTCGCGCGCGCGTGTCGAGCGATGGCGACGACCGCGCGCGACGTCGCGCGGGCGCGAGGCGCGACGACGCGCGACGCGCGCGAGAGAAGTTGGCGAAGACGCGCGATGGGTTCAAATTTCAAACCGACGACGACGCGAACGACGCGCGCGACGGCGCGACGCGCGACGCGAACGTACGCGACGGCGACGGGAAGCGCGGAGGAGAAGATCATCGACGTTGAACTGGCGAGCGAGGCGAAGACGTCGTACCTGTCGTACGCGATGAGCGTGATCGTGGGGCGAGCGCTGCCGGACGCGCGCGACGGGCTGAAGCCGGTGCATCGAAGGATCCTGTACGGCATGCACGAGCTGGGATTGCGGGCGGATAAACCGCACCGAAAGTGCGCGAGAGTGGTGGGAGACGTGCTGGGGAAGTATCACCCGCACGGGGACGGATCGGTGTACGAGGCGCTGGTGCGGTTGGCGCAAGATTTTTCGATGTCGGCGCCGTTGGTGGACGGACACGGGAACTTTGGGTCGTTGGACGACGATCCGCCGGCGGCGATGCGTTACACGGAGTGCCGATTGAATAAGTTGGCGGAGAAGGGGTTGTTGGCGGACATCGGGAACGAGTGCGTGAATTTCACGGAGACGTTTGACGGGAGTCAAACGGAGCCGGAGGTGCTGCCGGCGCGGGTGCCGAATCTTTTGATCAACGGCTCGAGTGGGATCGCGGTGGCGGTGGCGACGAACATGGCGCCGCATAATCTCGGTGAGTCTGTCGATGCGCTGTGCGCGCTGGCGAAAAACCCGGATTGCTCGTTGGACGAACTCATGGCGTTGCTGCCGGCGCCGGATTTCCCCACGGGCGGGGTGGTGACGAATAAGAGCGGGATGAAGGAAATTTACGAAACCGGCAAGGGCGGGGTGACGCTTCGCGGGCGGGCGACGATCGAGCGCGTGTCGGCGGCGCGCGGTTCGCTGGATAAGGACGCGGTGGTGATCAGCGAGATTCCTTACCAAACCAACAAGGCGAGGTTGGTGGAACAAATCGCCGACCACGTCAACGGGCGCACCATCGACGGCATCAGTGATATTCGCGACGAAAGCGATCGCGATGGCATGCGCGTCGTGATCGAGATTAAGCGTGGATATGATGCAGCGAGCGTGCTGGAGGAGCTTTACGCCAAGACGAAGCTCGAAGTGAAGTTTTTTGTGAACAACGTCGCGCTCATAGACAACAAGCCGACGGTGATGCCTCTTCGCCAGATTCTCGACGAGTTCATCAAGTTTCGCGTCGATACGATCGAGCGACGGACGAGATTTATGCTCTCAAAGGCGCAAGATCGCAAGCATCTCGTTGAAGGCTTCTCGATCGTGCTCGCCGACGCGGATGGAGTGGTGAAGATTATCCGAAAATCGAAAGACGGCCCGTCGGCGTCGAAAAAGTTGCGCGAATCGCACGGTTTGTCCGACATCCAAGCCGACTCGATTCTCGCCATGCCGCTTCGTCGATTAACCGGACTCGAGGCGGATAAGTTAGACGCCGAGCTCAAGGAGTTGAACGAGCAGATCGCACACTTCCAAGGTTTGTTGAGCAACAAGTCAAAGGTCATCGACGTCCTCGTGCAAGAGGCGATGGAGGCGAAAGAGGCATTCGCGCGTCCTCGACGTACGTCCGTCGAGCAAATCGAATCTTTAAGCGGCGTCGAAGACGATTCGCCACCAAAGGATAATATTTTGACCCTCTCTGAGCGTGGATACGTCAAGCGCATCTGCCCGAAGAACTTTGGCGCGCAGAATCGAGGCACTCGAGGGAAGCGCATGAGCAAGCTCCGCGCCAACGATGAGCTTTCCAAAGCCATGCACTGCAAAGACAGCGATCAAATATTATTCTTCTCCGATCGAGGGCGAGTCCAAAAGCTCAGTGCGAAGGCGATTCCGCAATCCGAACTGAACACGATAGGAGTTCCAGCGACCAGTCTGTTGAACACGTTCGCAAAGCGCAACCAAAACGTCACCGCCATGTTGTCGACGAACATGAAACAGGATGAAGTAGCGGACGACCAAGTGGTGGTGATGTTAACAAGCCAAGGTAAGGTATCCGTGGCGTCCGCGGCGTCCATGCTCGGGCACAAGGGTAAGAAGGTGATCACGCTCGACAAGGGCGATAGGTTGCAGCAAGTGATGTTCGCGCGCACGTCCGACCATCTCTTCATCACAGGCACCGGGAAAGCTGGAAAAGGGCTCATCCTTCACTGCCGTGTCGGAGACTTCCGAGTCGTGAAGTCGGCGTGCAGGCCAATCTCGGGCATCAAAACCATGGGCGAGAAGAAGGTGGCAGAAGCCGTCGTCGAAGACGCGGGCGACGACGAAGACGACGACGAAGACGACGGCGAACTTTTGCCGCCGAAAACTGTCGGTATGGCTATCGTCCCAGGTGAACGCATGGTGTCCGCGAGCGAAGAATTCGGTCCGTTTATCTTATTTACGACGAAGAAAGGTAAAGGCAAAGTGGTCGCCGCGAACTCGTACCGCCTGCTCGGCCGCGGTCGCTCGGGCGTCATGTGCATGAAATTCAAAAAGGGTGACGACGACGCCCTGGCCACCATCACCCTCGTCGACCGCATCGGCGACGACGTCACGGATGAAGTATTGCTCTCCACCACGGGCGGAATCTCCAACCGCATCGCCGTCAACGATTTACCCAAGCGCTCGGATCCCTTGGCTCTGGGCGCCGCCATCATCAAGCTCGACGCCACGGACGCCCTGAAATCCGCCAATTTACTCCCGAGCGAAGTCGCGAGCGAGCTCGCGTGACGCGAGTGTTGTATTATTATTAACGTATTTTCCCAAGTCCCGGCGTCCACGCGTCGTCGCGCGTCGCTCTCGTCGTCGTTCTACCTCGCGTCTGGCTCGAGGCCAAATTTCAGCCGCCGCCGCCACGCGCGTTCGCATCGTCCACGAACCTCACTTTTCGCCCGCGCACGGCCGCCATGGCGGACAGCGCCGCGATGGAGAGCAAAATGGAGATCAAACGCGCGTCCACGACCGCGGGCAAGCGCGCGTTGCTCGCGCGCGCGCCGAAAAAGGTCGAAAAGGCTGGCAAAACCACCCTGTGTCTGCACGGGCAAAACAGTTCCGAAGTTTTGAAGCGTCTCCTCGCCGACCTGGCGCGAACCAAGGGCCAAGAGGCGCACAAGATGACGCGAAAGAACCCAGGGGTACGTCCGTTTGAGGGCGGGGGGGAGACGTCGCTGGAATTCTTCGCCAAGAAGGCGGACGCGGGGGCGTTTCTGCTCGGGACGCACCAAAAGAAGAGACCGAACTGCTTGACGGCGGGCAGATTCTTTGAATATCACCTGTTCGATTGCGTGGAGATGTTGGTGAGGAATTATAAGTCGATGCAATCGTTCGGGGGCGAGGGAAAGCACGCGGTGGCTGGAAGTAAGCCGTGCTTGTGCTTTCAAGGGGAGGATTTCGAGACGCACGACGGGTTGCGACTGGTGAAAAACGTGCTGAGCGATATATTTCGAGGACGAGTGGTGGATAGGATAAATTTGAAAGGAATCGATCGGGCGATCGTGTGCACGGCGTTGGCTAATCCCGGGGGACCACCGATCGTGATGTTTCGACAGTACGCGATCAAGTATAAGAAATCCGGCACGCGGTTGCCTTTGATCGAGCTCGCCGAGATGGGACCTAGTTTTGATTTCACGTGCGGACGTCACCGCGAGGCGCCACCGGACGTCAAACGCGAGGCCTACCAACGAGCTCGCGTGGCGAAAAAGCAAAAGAACGTGTCGCACGACATGTTGGAGGGCAAGGTGGGTCGCCTGTACGTGGAAAAGCAAACCGGATTAGAGGCGCTCGGCGCGGCGAAGATGAAGGGCATGAAGCGCGAAAAACGCGACGCCGCCGCCGAACGCAGCGCGGCAAAACAAGAGGCGTCGACCGCCGCGCCCGCGTCCGGGGCTGGCGCGTCCAAGCGCTCGAAGAAGGCGACGTGATCGACGGCTCGGCGCCAACCGTACGATTATTAGAACGACGACGAAGAGAACGACGAAGAGAACGACGCCTCGGCGCACCGACGAATCCTCGCGTAACCGATGTCAACGCATGTACTCTCATCATCACGAAGAACCTTTTTCGCGTCGACGCGCGTCGTCGTCGTCGTCGTCGTCGATCTCGCGTCGCGTCCCGACGCCGCCGTCCTCGTCCAGCCTCGCACTTTCCTCGTTCCGCATTCCGCGTCGCGCGCCTCGCCTCGCGCGCCATGAAAATCCCCGCCCTCGTCGTCGCCGTCGCGGGCGCGTTTCTCGCGCTCAACGCCACCGGCTCCAACGCGCGCAAATTCGCGAAAGCGGCGAGCAAACTCACCCAAGTCTCGGTGATCAAAACCGACATCCTAAAGTTTCATCATCTCAAAAACCCGAAAGCCGTCTCGCTCGAGGAGAAGAGCCTGATCGACGCGTGGTTGTACGCCCAGCGAGACGAGGTGAACATGTTCGGCGACGCGCGCGGGACGAAGTACGAGCACGGGACGCCGCTGAAGAACGAGGACGGGACGAAGCGAAACGACAAGTACGCGTACGTCAAGTGGCGACGAAGCGACGCGCCGTGGATCGCGCGATTCCCGAAACACTGGGGCGAGGAACCGAGACAGCAGACGAGAGATTACGTGAAATTACCGGGCGCGTACGGATTCGGGAGCGGGACGCTGAAACGGTGGATTGAAGAGAAAATGGCGGAGGACGAGGCGGCGGCGGCGAAGGAAGCGGCGGCGGCGTCGCCGCGGAGAGACGCGGAGAAGACGTCGGAGACGACGCGCGAGGAGGTCGTCGAGGCGACATCGGCCGAGGCGGCGACCGAAGGCGCGGTGGAGACGACCGCGGGGGAAGGCGCGTGAGCGAACGACCCGAAAGATCGCGCCGCCGCCTCGCGCTCGCGAAGGAAATTTGTAACGCCGAAGACGAAACGAACAAAATCACCCAGCCTCAAAATTACATCGCGCGCGATCGCGCGCGCGCTCAGTCTTCGGAAAAGAAATCAAACAACGATCCACCGTCGGATCCACCGTCGCCGAATCCGTCGTCGTCGTCGAACTCGCTCGCGCCGAAATCCGGCGGCGCCGGCGCCTCCGTCCCTCCCGCCTCCCCGATCGCGCCCTCGCCGCCGCCGACCCCGCCGACGCCGCCGTACCCGCCGTACCCGAACATCCCTCCGATCGCGCGGTGTCCCAACGAGCTCCCCATCCCCCACGCCGCGCCCTGCGCGATCATCGACCCGAATCCGCCCGCCGCCGACCCTCCCGCCGCGCCGAGATCTCGCGACGGCGGCGGCGCGCGCGTCCCCGATCGCGTCGGCGCCGGCATCGTCGGGTCGAGCGCGCTGTACGTCGTCGGCCGAGGCGCGCCGAGCGGCGTCGTCTCGTCGGTCTCCGTCTGCCAGTAGTAAATCTGTCCGCTGCGCGCGTCGCGAACCTCCTCCCAGAGCGCGTCGACGGACGTCATCGGCGGCGGCGGCGCCCGCGCGCGCGTCGCGAGCGCGGCGGCGCGCGGCGAAGGCGCGCGCGCGCGCGCGCGCCGCGCGAGGGCGCGCAGGACGGACATCGCGCGGCGCGGCGACGCGACGATCTGTGCGGACATCGCATCGACCGGGTGTTTTCGGTGAAAACGTCGAAAACGCACGAAGGCGACGGACGCAGATCGCGACGCGGCGCGACGCGGGGCGACGCGCGGCGCGACGCGCGCGCGCCGCGCGGTTCGGTAAATTACGCCGCGCGCGGTCGAGCGCGACGGGAGCGATGCTCGCGGCGCGCGCGGCGTCGGCGTCGGTGTCGGTCGACGCGAGATTGTGCGCTCGGGGGCGTCGGGACGGGCGAACGCGCGTCGACGCGCGACGCGCGGTGGGACGGGACGGCGCGCGCGGGGCGCTGGAGACGATAACGAGACGTTTGGGGGAGGCGTGCCTGAGCGACGCGCGATGCGCGGTCGTTTTGAGGGCGGAGTCGGGCGGCGGCGGGACGACGCCGCCGGCGCCGGATGACATGACGTGCCGAGCGTGCGGGACGGACAGAAGCGTGCGGTTTTACGATGCAAATAGAGGCAAGTACTATTGGCAACATGCGCACACGCGCATGTGCAGGAAGTGCCACGATGCGCACGTCGGCGCGATGACGCCCGAGGCACGAGAGGAGTTCGACAAACAGTGCGCCGAGGAAACAGGACGGCGTAAATCGAAAGCTCTGATGGAGCGTCGCGGGCCGACGCCGCCGGCGCCGGAGGGCATGACGTGCCGAGCGTGCGGGACGGACAGATGCGTGCGGAGGTACCGTGCGGATCGCGGCAAGTACTGTTGGGAACGTCCGCACACGCGCATGTGCGTCAAGTGCCACGAAGTGCACCTAGACGCGATGACGCCCGAGGCACGAGAGGAGTTCGACAAACAGTGCGCCGAGGCAGCGGGACGGCGTAAATCGAAAGCTTGGATGGAGCGTCGCGAGCCGACGCCGCCGGCGCCGGAGGGCATGACGTGCCGAGCGTGCGGGACGGACAGATGCGTGCGGAGGTACCGTGCGAATCTCGGCAAGTACTATTGGATACATCCGCACACGCGCATGTGCGTCAAGTGCCACAAAGCGTACCTAGACGCCATGACGCCGCGAGAGCGAGACGAGTTCCTGCACGAGTGCGCAGAGAAGAACCGAGAAACGAGGACACGTATCATACGAGAAAGTTGTCCGTATGGCTGAGCACGCTCCTCGGTCGCGCCGCGCTCGCGCCGCACTCGCCCGCTCGCGATGACCACCGACCTTCGCGCGCGCGGCAACGACGCCCTGAAGAATAGCGACTTTAAATCAGCTCTAGACCTGTACGAACAAGCCGCCGAATG
>Ga0315330_10001721_pt1 | contig 14838 bp, 19 predicted proteins | sample M140m34915metaG_FD_203453 | JGI IMG/M metagenome (GOLD analysis project Ga0315330, IMG submission 203453) | Ammonia-oxidizing marine archaeal communities from Monterey Bay, California, United States - M1 40m 34915 | ecosystem: Environmental > Aquatic > Marine > Intertidal zone | place: USA...
AGCATTTAAGAAACCTGCTCTGAATAAGGACTGCATCAAAGGAAAACACCCTGACTGGGTCTATAGTGGTGGTGAAGATGGATAGCTGTAAGTATTGTGGCGATGACATGATGGGAGACGGGTATACATTGCCCTTTCACTGTATTAATGCTTTAGAAGAAGATTGGTGGTACTCCGCTCCTGATAGTGGACCATACTACTGTGACTTTGAGGAGAAAGAAGATGGCGAGAATTAAAAAACGAGATCACGAAAAACTAACAGATAGCAACATAGCACACGTTATCACTCTGTTAGAAGGCGAGAAACCTATCACAAAGAAAGAGGCTTGCGGTATATTGCATATATCGTACAACACTACACGCCTTGCAAAAATTATTGCAGACCATAAAGAGCACATTGCATACAAAACAGAGCGCAAGAACCGTAACAAAGGTAAAGCCGCTAGTGAGTATGAGATTAAGGAAGCTGCTACTATGTACTTGAAAGGCAGCACTATCACAGATATTGCACAGAGTTTATACCGCTCTGCGGGGTTTGTGAAAGCTATACTAGAAAGACTAGGAGTACCTACTAAACCTTCCTCTGTAGAGGAGCGTATGAATGTATCATACCTGCCTGAGAATTGTGTAGCAGAAGAGTTTGCTCCTGGCGAGCTTGCTTGGTCTGCCAGATACCATGCTATAGTAGAGATACAACACGAGCTTAGCCCTGAGTACGCATTAAATAAGAAGGGTTTGGTTGATGGTATCGACTATGAAAAGAAGTATGGCTCTAAGTGTTATGCTACCTCAGTACGTGAGTGTACAGATGACATGGGTAATCCTCAGGGGTTCTTTGCTTTTGATCTTGCACAGGACTTAGGTAAGTTAAGTCATCTTGAGAAATATGGCGTAAACCTTGCAACAATTTAAAAAAACTTCTTGACAAATACCTTAAAATTCATCTATAATATCATTTCAAAATTTGAAAAGGAAACCAAAAATGGGCGACCGATTCTATACACAACAACTAAACAGAAGGAAAAGACCAATGCCTTGGACAGACGAAAGCAAAGCCGAAGCAGTTGAATCATACACTGCCGCTAACCCTACACCCGAAACTAGCATGGAAATTGTAAAAGAGATCGCTGACGATCTTGGAGAGTCACCTAACGGTGTTCGTATGATTCTAACTAAAGCTGGTGTCTACGTTAAGAAAACTCCTGCCGCTAAAGCATCTGGTGGTTCTACTGGAGGCACTCGTGTCTCTAAGCAAGCCGCACAGGACGCACTCGTTGCTGCCATCACTGATGCTGGACAAGAAGTTGACGAAGATGTAGTAAGTAAATTGACTGGTAAAGCAGCTCAGTACTTCACAAAAGTACTAACAGCTAATGCCGACTAAATAATTTACGATCCTGAGATCGCTAGGGAGTTAGTTCTCCCTAGCTTTTTCTTTGCCTAAACAAACGACCTAAGAGTATGCACGTAGTAATTATTGTTGCCAAATGCTACCAAAGGAGCTCAAGTGAAAAAGCAAGAATTAAAAAATCTCGTTGCCGAATACGGTGATGCAGTAATTACTTATAGAAGTGAAAACTCAAATAAGTTGAAATATAATGTATGTACACTAGACTTTTCTACTCCATACATTCAAACGAAAAGGAACAGAGCTAAGGAAACTGACAGCAATTTACTGTTGTTTTGCTGGGACACTGACTCTTATCGCCTTTTGAAACCTCAAAGTGTAACCTCAGTAGTACCATTATCGTCTATTCTTAAAAACGAGAAGTAGTATGGAAATACATCAAGCACCCGAAAAGTATGAGCGGGTAATTCATTACGATGAAGTAAAAGAGCTTCAAGTTCGTCTCACCGTAAGTGAGTTTAGGGGTATAGAATACCTAAGTTTGCGCAAGTATTACTTGGACTTCTATACCGAAGACTGGATGCCCTCAAAAGAAGGTGTAACTATCCCCATAGACTTTCACAACTCTAGAGAGCTCTTCTCAGGGTTAGTAGAAATTTTATCCCTCGCAGAAGCTAAAGACGTAATCAAAGAACATTTCTCTGACCTGTTAGAGGATATATACAAATAGTTCTTGACATTTCCTCAATTTTTCGATATAATACTCTCATAAAATTTAATAGAGGAAACTATGAAAGATTTACTAGATATGGCTTGTCTTGCATACTATCAAGATGGTGATCCTATTCTTACTGATGCTCAGTTTGATAGGCTTGCAGAGTTACACAACTATCATAATGTTGGCTACACTCCTACAGATGGAGTACGCCATACACATCAAATGTATTCCCTACAAAAATGTTTTGATACTCTAGACTCTCCTTTTGGTATTCTTACCGATAGCGTAGTTTGTAGTGTTAAACTTGATGGTGCAGCAGTTGGTTTGACATACGTTAATGGTCAACTTACTCAAGCTCTTACGCGTGGAGATGGTATTCATGGTAGAGATATTCTTGATAAGATGCAACATCTTGTTCCTGAGTTTATACAGATTAAAGGTATAGTGCAGGTTACAGGAGAAGTAGTAGCTCCCGATAGAATTGAAAACGCCAGAAACTACGCTGCGGGGTCACTGAACCTTAAAGATGTAGAGGAGTTCAAAACTAGAGAAGTCTTTTTCTATGCCTATGGTATGGAAGATGATGGTGACTTCATGGGTGATGTAGAGTACGGAGATACATGGCAAGTTCGTATGGAAACTCTGAAAGATGATGGGTTCAATACTGTGCATACTCATATAGTAGATGGGTTTCCTACAGATGGTTTAGTCTACCGTATCAATGATACCTACGACTTCAATGCTATGGGGCACACTGCCAAGCATCCACGCGGGGCATTTGCTCTTAAAGAGAAACAAAGTGGTGTGGTTACTACTCTTAATGACGTAGTATGGCAAGTAGGTAAATCAGGGGTAGTTAGCCCAGTTGCAATTCTAGAGCCTGTAAAGATTGGGGATGCTACTATCTCAAGAGCCACGCTACACAATTTAGACTATATACGAGAGTTGGATCTTGAGATAGGGTGTAATGTAGAAATTATACGTTCAGGAGAAATTATACCAAGAGTAGTAAGACGAGTATGATAATAATAGATGACTATCTAAAAGATAAAGAACTACTAGAAAGATGCCGCAGTACTGAGGCTTGGAATATTTTAGCTAGAAAGGCAGAAGTTCAAAGCGAGAATATGAAAGTCTATGATCTTGTCCATGGTACTCCCGCAACTGTATGGGAAGAAGTAATAGAGCTTATATACAACGATAGTAGACTAGAGCTTAAAAAGTTTAAACCAAAGACAGCAGAGTTTTGGGGTAACGTATTGTCAAGAACCAACCAACTAGATTGGCACAAAGACAAAAACGAAAGGCTAATGGTAGAAAAAAATATTATGGTACACCCCCAAATAGGTGTTATTTGGTACCCTAAGGAACACGAAATAGTGGGGGGTTATCTAGAGATAGACAGAAAAGACTATGCACAAAGCTTTGAAAGAATACAACCCGTACCTAATAGAATAATAGTGTTTAACCCATCTACTTTTCATAGGGTGTCAAAAATACTCTCTGGAACTAGATATGGCTTTCAATTAAACTTATGGTAAACAAGAAAAAAATAACTCTTGACTTTTATCTTAAAATTACTTATAATATCTTTTCAAAATTAAGGAATAGACTATGCAAACAATACAAGCTCCAACAAGTTGCCCATCGTGCGACAGCGTGCTTGATGTAGTCAATAATCTTTTATTTTGCAGAAATACATCTTGTACTTCACAAACTCATAAAAGGCTAGAGCACTTTGCAAAGACCCTCAAGATTAAGGGGCTTGGACCAAAAGCTATCGAGAAATTGGGGGTCGCAACTTCACAAGAGTTGTACTTGCTAACTCTAGATGACTTAGTCCTTCTCTTAGAATCTGAGAAAATTGGTGCGAAAGTTTTTGATGAAGTTCAGAAGTCCAAAGGTGTCCCACTGAATGTAGTTCTACCTGCCTTGTCAATACCTTTGATTGGTAACACAGCCGCTAAAAAGTTAGCTACTGTGTGCGATTACTTAGCAGATATTGATGAAGAAAGCTGTCAGTCAGCAGGGCTTGGCCCTAAGGCAACAGAGAACCTACTTCAGTATATACAGGAGAATGTAGATGCGCTTCTAGCTCACCCATTCTCTTTTAAGTTCGAGAAGCCAATAGCAGTAGCTAATAAAGGCGTAGTATGTATCTCAGGCAAGTTAAAATCTTATAAAACAAAGGCTGAAGCCACAGAGATGCTACAACAACAAGGCTATACTGTAAAAGGTTCTTTAACGCGAGACGTAACCATTCTAGTTAATGAGAGTGGTATAGAGTCCGCAAAAACTAAATCCGCCCAATCTAAGGGCATTCAAATCATAACTAATCTATTAGATTTCTTGGAGAAATAATAATGGCATTACCAAAATGGACAGACGAGCGTACAGCAGAACTTACATCTTTCGTAGGTGACGAGTCTCCTGTATCTCAATCAACTGTTGCACAAGCAGCAGATCAGTTAGAAACTAGCCCACGCTCAGTTTCTAGCAAACTTCGCAAAATGGGCTTCGACGTAGAACTTGCTTCTGCATCTGCCTCTCGCGCGTTTTCTGACGCACAAGAAGCTACTTTAGCATCTTTTGTTGCAGACAACAGCGGTCAGTACACTTATGCTGATATCGCTGCACACTTTGAAGGCGGTGCCTTCTCACCTAAATCAATTCAAGGTAAAATCTTATCTATGGAATTGACTGGTCACGTTAAGCCTGCTCCTAAGCCAGAAAGTGTTAAAACTTATACTGACGCTGAAGAAGCTACTTTCATCGACCTAGTAAATGGTGGTTCTTTCGTAGAAGAAATTGCTGAAGCTCTTGGCAAAACTGTAAACAGTGTTCGAGGCAAAGCTCTTAGCTTACTTCGTGCTGAGTCTATCGGTGCAATTCCTAAGCAGAAAGAAACCAAAGGCGCATCTAAAGCTGATCCTTTAGCTGACCTTGGTGACGTTTCAGGCATGACTGTTGAACAAATCGCAGAAGCGATCGACAAGACTGCTCGTGGCGTTAAAACTATGCTTACTCGTCGTGGTTTGGTTGCTGCCGACTACGATGGTGCTTCAAAGAAAGAAAAAGCAACTGCATAAGTAGTTGTTAAATTAAGAGCCCTTGGGGTAACTCAAGGGCTTTTTTCGTCAATTCGGGGGAATTTTGATTGAATATTGCTAGTGCTCTAATAAAGCAAGTGCTTGAGCTACAGGACTTCGAGACCTGGACTAGCTGTCGCAAGAACTATCTACCTACGGAGTATCACACTCTGTATGGTATTATAGATCATCATTGTGAAAAATATCACAAAATGCCCACGTTTGACGATTTAAAATACGAAATCCGAGATAGTGGAGTACGAGAAAAGTTATTTGCGATTGAGGCCGTTGAGGTTGATGCAGATGCTTTCATGCTCCTTGAGTATCTAAAGAATGAGTACGCTCAGAAAGAGATACTAAACTCCTTGGAAGAGTATGTTGACCAGTCAGTAGCTTTTGAAGATGCTGATGAGTCAGTAGCTCACCTTCATCAAATAGTTCTAGATGTCGAAGAAAAAGTAGACCTAGAGCGACCGCAAGATAGTATGCAACGTATATCCTTGTTTGAAGATGAAGAAGAGTTAGGAAATTATCTACCCCTTGGTCTCAATACTGAGTACGACCACGAAATTCAGTTCTCTCCTAGAGACTTGATTCTTGTTGGTGGTAAACGAGGGGCAGGTAAATCCGTTGTCTGTTCTAACATTGCTAACAATGTTTTTAATTCAGGCAAGACTGCTGTCTTTTTCACTATAGAGATGGACAGTAGATCAATTCTACAACGATGTTGTGCCATAGCTACGGGGATTCCATTCGCCAGATTAAGGACTAAGAATCTTAATGTAATCGAGTGGGAACGCGTAGCAACATGGTGGGCAAATCGTTTCTCTGATGGACAAGAGCGTTTGAAAGAGTACAAATCTAATCGAGACTTTGACAGGTTTCATCACGATCTAACAACTAACTGTGAGCTTCTCCCGACTCAGCAGTTAGATGTGATCTATGATCCTTCTTTAACTTTATCACGAATACGTGCAGAGCTTGACAAAAAAGTCAAGAGCATGAACGTAGGCGTTGTTATCGTAGATTATATTAACCAAGTAAAACGCTCTAGTCTTCCCTCACGTGGCGGTCAATACGACTGGACAGAACAGATTGAAGTTAGTAAAGCTCTAAAAGCTATGGCACAAGAATACGAAGTACCAGTATTCAGTCCGTATCAAACTGATGCAACAGGCGAAGCAAGATTCGCAAAAGGCATACTTGATGCAGCCGATGCAGCCTACGCTCTAGAAACATGGGAGCAAGAGGATAATTGCGTAACTTTCAACTGTGTTAAGATGCGAAGTGCATCAATGAAGTCTTTTACATCTAAAATGGACTGGGAAACCCTCAAGATGGGTCCCGAGTCTAGTCCTACTCCTAAGGAGAGAGAAGATGCAGAAAACCGTTCAGATGAGCCAATAGACGACATTTAATAAAATAGTTCTTGACTTTTGCTTAATCTTTTGATATAATATCTTTTCAAAAATTAGGAGAAGTATATGATTGTTATTGGAAGTACTAATTACACACCTAGTGGTCGTAAGAGAAAGGTTCATAGAAAAGTAAAGAAAGCACAGACTGCTTTCAAACCTCTAAACCAAACTAAACCTTATCGTAGGGAGACAGAGTATTATCCGTCTCAGCCTATGATGGGTGTCGCCTCTAAGTCTGATGATAGTTACAAACAAGAAGTATCAAAATCATATACTCTAGCCCCTGCCTACAACAAGGGTGCATACCAAGTAATACCAACAGAAAACATCAAAGACATCGGGAGATAGAAATGCCAATCAAATTTAAAGAGTCACAAAAAGTAGTAGTAGACCGAAAAAGTAAGAAAACTAAAGTAGTACACTTCTATATGAAAAACACTCCCACTGCGGAGCTAGTGAAAGAGTTAGAAAGAGCAGTACCAAAAGTACAACAAAAAATCCGTAATGAATTAGTGAAAAGAAACGTAGCCGTATGAATGTAGAAGAGCTGTTGGATAGAAAAGGAATAGAGCATATACCAAAAGGTCAAGACTTTTTGGTACGCTGTATCAACCCTGAACATCCCGACCGCAACCCTAGTATGCGAGTGGATCAGATTACTGGAGTATTCCAATGTTTTAGTTGTGAGTACAAAGGTAATCTATTCACGCATTTTGGGGAAAAGGCAAACCAACTGCAATTGAAGCGTGAACTGTTAAAGAAGCGTATATCCGAGAAGCGCGCTGAAAGCGTTGGTTTGTCTTTTCCCAAAAGTGCAGTACCTTACATAGGAAACTGGAGGAATATAAAGCCGGAAACCTACAAACGATTCGAAGCCTTCAACAGTGTAGATAAAGACTTCACTGGAAGAGTCGTTTTCCCTGTTCGTGATATGTCTGGAAGAATAGTCGCTTTCAATGGTAGACATACAGCCCAAGGGATTCCGAAATATATGATTACTCCAGCTGGGGCAAGGATGCCATTATATCCAGTAGTAAAACCATTGCAAGGTTCAGTAATACTTGTAGAGGGTATATTTGATATGATTAATCTGCACGATAAAGGTTTAGAGAATGCAGTTTGTTGTTTTGGAACAAAAAATATAAACACAGATAAACTATCCATGCTAAAAATACAAGGGATAGATAGTGTAGATATATTTTTTGACGGTGACGATGCCGGACAGCAAGCTGCATCTAAAGTTAAAGAGATGTGCGAGCAAGTCGAAATGGTAAGTAGAAATATTCACTTAAAAGATACCGACCCAGGCGCATTAACAGAAAATCAAGTACACAAACTAAGAGATAAATTATATGCCTAAAGTTGCATTAGTAGAAACTAAACGAAGTAAAACAAGATATAAACATGAATTTGACCACGCTTTTGAGTTTGACCAGTACCAATTGTGTTCAGACCCAACCCTCAAAAAAGTATTAAAAAAAGACTGCGACATTCAAATCGATATTGATGCCTATGACTGGATTATTCTAGTAGGCTCTGACGCACTTAAATACTTCACTAAGATTAACTCAGTAACAGAGTACTCTGGTAAGTGCGTAGATGAAAAGTTTTTGCCTGTCATCAACCCTTCTATGCTTGCCTTTAAACCAGAGGCTCGTGGTACTTGGGACACATCAAAAGAAAGTATCATAAAATATATTGCAGGTGAGATAGAAGAAGTAGTAATTACAGATAGTAATGCTCGCGGTATACAAGATACAGCAGAAGCAAACGCATACTTTCAAGCTGCTATTGACTATGACTGCGATTACATAGCACTCGATTCCGAGACTACAGGATTATATCCTAGAGATGGTCATATGCTGGGTCTATCGTTATCATACAAAGCCGATGAGGGAGTTTATATAGACACCACGTGCTTTGATGAAGAATCAGAAAGACTCATGCAAGAGCTGTTCGACAAGAAGCTAGTAATATTCCATAATGCTAAATTTGATATAGCATTTTTCGAATATCATTTTAATTTCAAATTTCCTCGCTTCGGGGACACTATGCTTTTACACTATATCATTAATGAAAATGAGCGTCATGGCTTAAAAGAGCTTTCTCTCAAATTCACTAAGTATGGGGACTACGAGAAACCCATGTATGAGTGGATGGATAAATACAGAAAAGAGCATGGTATGCTAAAAGGTGACTTTACTTGGGATTTGATTCCGTTTGATGTAATGTATACTTATGCTTCTCTAGATGCTGTATGTACGTTCTTGCTTTACGAAAAGTTTAAAAAGATACTAGAGAATCCTAAGCTGAAAAAAGTATATGAAGAAATACTTATTCCTGGCTGTAGATTTTTAACAGATGTGCAGGACAATGGTGTGCCTTTCGACAGCACCCGCCTAATAGCATCTCAGGATATCATGCAAGCAGACATTGATGAAGCCGTTGCGGGGTTGTATCGAAACCCTAAGATTGCGCAGTTCGAGAAACTTCAGGGCAAGCCTTTTAATCCCAACAGTACAGTACAATTACGGTCACTTTTGTTTGACTTTATCGGTCTACAGCCTACGGGCAAAAAGACGGGTACTGGAGCTAACAGTACGGATATTGAGGTACTTACAGAATTATCGAAAGTATCGGAAGTACCAGGCTTGATTATTGACATTCGCCAAAAAGGTAAGATCAAAAATACTTACCTTGACAAAATTATTCCACAGCTTGATCGTGATGGCAGATTGCGTACAGGCTTTAACTTACACACTACTACCTCTGGTCGTTTGTCTAGTAGTGGTAAACTTAATATGCAACAGTTGCCTCGTGATAACCCTACTGTAAAAGGCTGTATCAAAGCTGCTCCAGGGCACAAGATAGTTGCAATGGATTTAACAACAGCAGAAGTATATGTTGCGGCAGTACTAGCGAAAGATAATAACCTTATGGATGTGTTCCGTAGTGGAGGTAACTTTCACTCCACCATTGCACACAAAGTATTTAAACTACCTTGTGCAGTAGAAGAAGTAGCGGAGCTATATGGCGATAAACGCCAAGCAGCTAAAGCAGTAACCTTTGGTATTATGTACGGTGCTGGACCAGCAAAAATCAGTGAACAAGTTACCAAAGATTCGGGTAAGTATTTTAGTAAGCAAGAAGCTCAAGAAGTTATCAGCGATTACTTCAACGAGTTTCATAAATTAAAGAAATGGATTGAAACTAACGAAGATTTTATCAAAAAGAATGGATTTATCTATAGTTATTTCGGTCGCAAACGGAGACTACCAAATGTCGCTTCCAAAGATAACAGTGTCGCGAGTTCTAGCGTTAGGAGCGGTCTTAACTTTCTGGTGCAGTCTGCTGCTTCTGATATTAACCTAATGGGCGGTATTGATATGAACGAACATATCAAAGCCAAGAAAATGAAAAGCAGAATCTTTGCTCTAGTACACGATAGTATTTTAGCAGAAGTTCCAGAAGATGAAGTGGAGGAATACTGTGAGTTACTTCAAGCGTATATTCAACAAGATAGAGGTATCTTTATACCGGGTGCACCTGTGGGTTGCGACTTCGAAATTGACACTGATTATTCGATGGGTAAGTATGAAAAATTATATGGCTGATTGTTGGAAGATTTGGTGTAAATCCATAGGCGAGAAAGCGTTCTCCGACAATAAAAAAGCAGACAAAGTAGCCGTACTTAGAACAGTATGGGTGTTATTTCAGGCAGTTACCTGCTGCTTTATTATAGCTTCAGGTATGGTTAATTTAGGGTGGATATCATGAGTGGTGGACTAATAGCAATCACAGGATTTATTTATTTATATGTTGGCTTAGAGCAATACTTTAAGTTTAACAATGTACCAATGTTATATACATATACAGGATACGCATTTGCAAACATAGGTTTGTATATAATGGCTAGTAAGTAATGGTTATAACCTACAAGCATCTTCTAAAATTAGAGTTTCCTATCTATTTGCTTCCTCATGATGATTGGAGCTTTTCTGATGGACTATTATTTTTAGACGGAAAAATTGTAGACGATACGAACATGGAAGGTAACAGGCTTGGTAAAAGACGTTTACAAACGCCCTTTACTGAGCTTTTCCCTTTAAAAAGCCAAATAGACTCTTTTCAAGGGCTATTAAAACAAAGCAAAAATACTTTTATAGATAGTAATGGAATACCTTTTATCTATGAGAAAACTATAAGGTGCGACTTACGCTACTATAGAATACAGAAACAAGAACTACGAGAGGACTGCTGCGTACTTTGGCTAGTAGGAGTTCATCAGCCATTCACAGTACCTAGGCCGCCCGAACGAGGTTATTCTTTTGCTGGAGTACTGTTACTAGGGGGTCTGCCTTGGGTTCTCTATGACTATTCACAGATAGCTAAAAAAGATACTTGGAGAAAAGTATGAAAAAGTCTATAAACGTATATTGGACTACTGACTTAGATAGGATGGCTGCGGCTGCAAACCAAAAAAGCCCTCAACCTGTTACTCTCTCTGAGTGGGAAGAGGAGCCTTTCATGTATTGTCCCTCTCTAAGGGATTACTGTAAAAATGTATTTTCTGTCAATTCTAGAATTGATTTCAACCCTCTTATATACTCTCCCAACCAAGAATTCTTTTTGAAAGAAGAGGAAGAAGAGTTTGGTTGTTATTACCCTGAAAAATACCCAGGATCAGGAAAAATAAGAAACACTTATAGCATGGAATATCTTTTATATTTAGTTACAGATGAACCAAGCTTAGACATAGAAATTACTCAACCTTTTTTATCTAATACAAGTTTCAGCAATAGTTGTGAGATTATTCCAGGGGCGTTTAATTTAGGAAAGTACTCTAGATCTATTTCTCTGTCCTTTCAGGTTAGAAGTTTGAATGCAACAGAAATACAAATAAAAGAGGGGGATGCTTTGTACTATATAAGATTCAAAACAGATAAAAAAATAAACTTTATTCCCTTTTACCCAGAAAAAGAAATAATGGATGTGTTTAATAATATGAACAATTCAAGTAAGCTAAAAAGTGGCTCACTATTAAAACATTATGAGAACTATAAACGATTCAATACAAAAAAAGTATTGCTAGATAAAATAAGAGGTCAATTAAATGAAGGTTAATATTGTAAGCTATAGTGCTGCCCCTTCAAGAGATAAAACGCCTCTTGAGTTGGTAGCATATTGTGCACGTGTAAGTAATCCTAGTAATCAAAATAATAGTGCTACATCGGAGAAGCTAGTAAAATATCTAATGAAACATAAGCACTGGTCTCCTTTAGAAATGGTAAATGTATGTTTAGAGATAGAGACTACTCGTGATATAGCTAGGCAGCTACTTCGTCATAGGTCTTTTACATTTCAGGAGTTTTCACAGAGGTATGCAAACCCAGACCAAGCATTTGATGAAATGTTTGAAAAAAGAGAAGCCCGTCTACAAGACCCAGAAAACAGACAAAACTCTGTAGAAGTAGACGACTTACATATTGAAACAGAGTGGTTTCGCATACAGAGTAGAGTGGAGTGGATGGCAGCAAAATCCTATAAGCAAGCACTAGCACTAGGTATTGCTAAAGAACAAGCCAGAGCATTGCTACCAGAAGGACTAACTAAGTCTAGATTATATGTAAATGGCTCTTTACGTAGTTGGTTGCATTATATAGATATTCGTTCTGGTAATGGTACTCAAAAAGAGCATATGGAATTAGCCGTAGCAGTAGCAAAGGTTATTTCTGACGTATTTCCATTGGAGACAAATGAAAGCAGTAATTAGTAATAGAATATATATGGAAGTTCCTATACCTCTACAATTAGAGATCGATAAGGAGCTTACATATACTATTGCCTCTCATAATCCTAATGATCCACCTCAGGTTATCAAGAATATGTCTATAATACGATCGGGTTTAATTTCTATACCTATCGGAAGAATGGATTTGATACCAAATGATTATGAAATAGTCGATAAACGTATAGCCCCGAAAGTAGACTTTCCTGAGTTTAAGTTCGATTTACGGTCAAGCCAACAAGAGGTATATGATGACCTCGAAGACAACTGTATAGTCAACGCTTGGGTCAGTTGGGGAAAGACTTTTACAGGTTTAGCTATGGCGGGTAAGCTCGGTCTAAAAACACTCGTTATTGTTCACACTGTACCTCTGCGTAATCAGTGGGCAAAAGAAGTAGAAAAAGTATATGGTATTACGCCTGGCATTATAGGCTCTGGTAAGTTTGAAATTGATGCTCCAATCGTTATCGGGAATACACAGACTTTGTACCGTAATATTCCGAAGATAGCTAAAGAGTTCGGCACAATTATACTAGATGAAATGCACCATGTTAGCAGTCCGACCTTTTCTAAACTTTTAGATACAAATTACTGTAGATATAAGATAGGTCTGTCTGGTACTATACAAAGAAAAGATGGCAAACACGTTGTGTTTAGAGATTACTTTGGAAATAAAGTCTATAAACCGCCTAAAGAAAACTATATGCAACCAAAAGTGCATTTAGTCGGGTCAGACGTAAGATTTATGGATGGAGCTAAGACTCCATGGGCTAATAGAGTTACTGCTCTTGCCTCGAACGAGGAGTATATACATACAGTAGCGATGCTAGCGGCAGCCTACGCTGCAAAAGGGCACAAAGTGCTCGTAGTTAGCGATAGAGTACAGTTTTTAAAGACCTGCGCCAAACTGGCAGGCGAAAAAGCAGTTTGTGTTACAGGTGAGGTTCCCCACGAGGAAAGAGAAGAGATAATAGATGAAATTAAGTACAAAGACAAGAATATTTTATTCGGAACTCAAGCTATATTTAGTGAGGGTATCTCTGTCGATGTCTTATCCTGTCTTATTCTGGGTACTCCCATTAATAACGAACCTCTTCTCACTCAGTTAGTGGGTAGGGTTATAAGAAAACGAGAAGGTAAAGTACAGCCCGTAATAGTAGACATACAACTAAAAGGTAATACTGCTAAAAGACAGGCTTCTAATCGGATCGGTCATTACATGAAAGAAGGCTATGATATTTCGTACATTTAGAAAAATAGTTCTTGACAATTCCTTAATTTTTTGGTATAATAATGTTCTTATTTAATTGGAAAAAGATTTATGAAGCAGCGGAGGGTAGCTCTGCCGCTTGTGTAGAGATAATAGATATGATGTACTATAAAAAGATACCATACAATGCGTATGATTCTCTTTATAAGTATAGGAACGATGAGTTTTCGGGAGATTCATTTCTGCTCCAACCCGGAATACTTTTGGAACAAGCCTTTAGGTTTGAGTCAAAAGAGTTAGCAGTATACATCGCATTAGCCGCTAGACGCAAGTTGGCTGATTATATTGCTTTTGGATATAAAACTTTGAGTGTGCGTCACGCTCCACAACTAACACAACTTATAGAAGACAACAGACTACTTTATATTGAGAATGGACAAATCCATTTTATATATGAAGAAGCCCAACGGAGAAATAAAGATGGCAATTTCGTTTAACAAGCAAAAAGGTTCTGCACAAAAATCCTCAAATAACTCTTACAAGTATGTAGATGGCGACAATAAAGTACGTATTGTTGGTGACATCCTTGCACGCTATGTTTACTGGATTAAAGGCGAGAACGATAAAAATTTACCTTTAGAATGTTTATCATTTGATCGTGATGCAGAAGCATTTACAAATAAAGAAAAAGACTGGGTTCGTGAGTACTACCCTGACCTTAAATGTGGTTGGTCTTACGCTACTCAATGTATTGACCCTAAAGATGGTCAAGTTAAAGTTTTAAACCTAAAGAAAAAACTTTGGGAGCAAGTAATCACTGCTGCTGAAGATTTAGGAGATCCTACTGATGTAGAAACTGGCTGGGATATTTGCTTCAAGCGAGTAAAGACCGGACCATTAGCGTATAATGTAGAGTATCAGCTACAGGCTCTTAAATGTAAGCCTCGTGCATTAGATGATGAAGAGTTGGGTGCAATTGCTGATCTTAAATCTATGGATTTAGTAATGACTCGACCTACTCCAGACGCTCAAAAAGAGCTTCTTGATCGTGTACGCAAAGGTAGTGATGATAATGTAGATGAGTCTTTAGAAGAAGAATTTAAAGTAGGATTTTAAGGTAGTATGATACTATTCACAGCGGACTGGCATATAAAACTGGGACAAAAGAATGTCCCAGTTGACTGGGCAATAAACAGATACCACTTATTCTTCGATCAAGTTTACTTGTTGGAAGAAGAGGTGGAATGCCATGTTATTGGTGGAGATT
>Ga0315330_10001723_pt1 | contig 14830 bp, 9 predicted proteins | sample M140m34915metaG_FD_203453 | JGI IMG/M metagenome (GOLD analysis project Ga0315330, IMG submission 203453) | Ammonia-oxidizing marine archaeal communities from Monterey Bay, California, United States - M1 40m 34915 | ecosystem: Environmental > Aquatic > Marine > Intertidal zone | place: USA...
GTAATGAGTATACTCTGAATCATCCATTCTAGCTGCTTTTTGATACAAATTTGCTGCTTCTAAGAAATAATTTTGCTTGTAAGATTTTTCAGCTTCTATTAGAGTTTGCTCAAGTTCACCCAAGTTTTCTCTGCCAACTTTAAGAATCGTCTCTAAAGTATTTAACTTTTTTTTATCTTTTATTTTAGCTTTTACTTCTTCTAAAATTAGAATCAATTCTTCTTTTGGGGTTTTTCCAATTTCAATTTTTGAAAATAAATAATCTCTCCATTGCGATAAATTATAATTTTCTTTTATTTTCTGAAAAGATACATCGAGAAGACTGTCCATTTTAAGTTTTGAAAGCATAAGAAAATATATTTTAGTATGAGCATCATTTCTCGGTAAAGCTTCAAAGGCTTTTTTTGAATAATAAAATGCAGAATCAATATTTTTTTTATTGTAGTAATATTCAGCAATAAGAGCATCATTTATCCCTAAATAAGGATTGTCTTTATTTGACTCATATAACAATTCTAAAGACTTTTTATTTTGTGAATTTTTCATGTAATAACGAGCCTTTAACATTTTTATCGGTAAAGTAGTCCCTGAGATATTTGGAATGTCATCAGTAAAAGTTTTTACAACGTCCAAAGGAATCCTAGTTTGATTGGCATTAAAATCAATTATCAAACCGTATTGCTCTATAAAAGATTTATACACCTTATAATTTATAAAAGTCGATATTATTAAAACAACTGAAATGAACCCAATTAAAATTTTTTTATACATATGACTTTCCTTTATAAAGAGATATTAAACAAATAAAGAAAATCAGAAAAATCTGTGATATCGGTCTTGCAATTGGAAAATTTAACATGCTATCAATAAAGTAAACCCCTGCAATTCCTAAATACAAAAAATTAATTTTGTTATCGAAAATTTCAACCCTAAATAGTTTTTTTAGAGAAAAAAATATAAAAGCTGAATATAGTAGTAATCCAAAAATACCAAGTTCTACAAGTAATTGTATAAAATCGTTATGGGCATGATAAGGAACGATATATTCAACTATATTTTCTTTATCATATTTAATTGAGAAAATTTTCCAATTACCAATACCTGTGCCAATAATAGGATTTTCTAAAAAATAATTTATCCCTTGTTTATAAAATCTTAATCTTTCATCTACAGATCCATCATTAGTATCAAGGCTAATAGTTGAAGCTCTGGAAATAACATCTGTGCCATTATCAGATATAATTTTACTGGTAAATATTATTATGATTGTAGAAGCTGTAATCGTCAAAATATGTTTGATTTTATATGAACTCACATTTTTTGCTTGAACCATATAAATAAAAAAGGAAATAATTACTACACCCGCAGATATAAAAGCTGAACGAGTACCTAAAATAGTTATAATTAGTAATGTTGATATAAATGCTAATACATAAATAACCTTTAAAAATATTCTATTTTCTTTGCTAAAAAAATATAGTAAAATCGGAAGTTTATATAGTAATGAATATGCAGTAATATTTACATTAGCAGCCGCTCCAATATATCGTAATGATCGATACTCTAATGCACCTTTTTCTATATCAATTAAAATTGGGACTATAGAAAGAGTTGCCTCTAATAAAAAGGCTGACAAAAATATTTTTAGTAAAAAATTTATTCCGTCAGGGACATTTGTTAAAAGTATTTTTATTAATACAAAACTTACAAATACAGTAAAATACTGATTAAAGGTGACTATTGATTCTGATTTGTTAAAACTATAAAGTATAGAGGTAAGAGCCCAGACAATAAAAAACAAATAAGAAATAAACGCTTTTTCTTTAATTAATAATTTAATTTTCGAATGCGTAGAAGTTTCATATAAAATAAATATAAAACTTATAACAGAGATAATGCTTAGGTAAAACCATTGATTTCCAATTCTGTCAAAACTGGAAAAAGAGGGAATAAAGTACGAAAAGTAAAAAAGAATAATTAATAGTTTACTTATCCATTCTTTTTTAATCTGAATCATTCTGTAAAAATAAAAAAACCCTCCTTACGGAGGGTCTTTATTTTAGCTAATGTGATTAAAATCATACTAGCTCAGCATATAAATACTAACTAATAGTTAATTATTATAGCCAGTGTACTCTTGTTTTAGATTGAGCAGCTGTAGTTACAACTTTTGGAGTTCCATCTTCTGGGTTAACCGCATCAGCAGGCTGTTGAGCTGCAGTGTATGGCATATTCCCGTCATTACTGTGCGTAAGTTTAGTTGTAAATAATTCTACCCAAGGCGCATTTGCTTGTGAACTAGTTTTTACTCCAGTACCATTTGTTACACCAGCAGTTACAGTTGTACCCATCGCACCGACATTGTTAGCAAGTGTTCCAGCAGTCGTTGATTCAAGTGTAACAATAACATCCGTATCAACAGTTGCATCATCAGACTCAAGTCTTGTAGCTCCAATCATCCAGTCTAAACTAGCAGCATTTGTAGCTGTAACAGTACCAGCTGTTACTGACACGTCCATATTGACATTATACCCTGCAGTACCTATATCAAGCATTGTGAAAGTAAGTACACCAGCAGAATTTGCAATAGTAGCGTTAGCTGAACCAGAAGCAGTTCCACCACTACCATATTTAGCGTTCCAACCAGCTACTAAATCATCTCCAAGTTGAGTTGCGTCTGCTTGTCCTGCAGCAGATGTATAAGCAGTACCTGATATTGTAATAGAATTACCACCTAAAGTTAAAGTAATTGAATCATCTGTACCAACACCATGGTTCGTTGAACTTACACCAGCAGCTACAGCAGTCGGAGTTGTATATCTTTGTCCTGTAACTGTTGTACCTAACGAAGTTGAAGTGTGTAAGATTAAACTTACAGTACCAGTTGAATTACCTCCTCTAGCAGCATTTAATTTGATTCCAAACGCATCTGCTCTAGCAACGTTTGCAGCACTTTTAAGTTCAGCAACAAGAAGATCAAGGTTGGTGTTTTTCGTTACAGAACCTACACCAGATGCTTGAGTTCCATTAGAAAATAAAGCAGAGTTAGAAGCAGTAGCATCAGAAGTTCCAATAAATTCCATACCATAACTAGTACTTGCGATACTAACATCTATAAGAAATGCTCTTCTAGCAGCGATTTCAAGCTTTGCAGCAGTTGCTACTTCAGCTGTTAAAGCTAAAATAACAGTTACATCACCTTGAGCTGTAGTCTCAGCTACTGTTTCAACGCCAGTAGCGCTAGTAGTTGATTCTACAGTATCCCAGTATACAGAAGCAGTAGCAGCTGTATTAGCAGCAACTAAAGCTAGATAGGCTTTCATTGTAGACATTCCAGATGCTGTAGTAAATCCACCAAGGTCATTAACCTGTAAATTAGCACATGTAGTACATGCTGCAGCATTTGTTTTGTCTTGAGCTATAGAAGCAACAAATTTGTTACCTGTTATAGTTACATTGTTGTTTTTAGCAGTAGCTCCGATAGAAGTTAATCCTGAACCGTTAATAGTTTCAAGATCAGCATTTCCTGTAATTGTTAAAACAGAAACACTTCCAGCACTAATAGTTAGCGACTCTAAGTCAGAATTACTAGTTACAGCAATAGATCCGTCTAAAGTAGCAGCTGTAGCAAGTGTTTTTTGGATTGTTACATCTACGTTTGCAGTTACAAGAGAGTTGTTATTATTAAGAATAACACCACTAGTCTTAGCTTTAGCAAAGTTAATTGTCTCTAAGTCAGAATTTCCATCAAGATTAATATCTCCATTGTTAACATCAGTCGTTGATTTAAGTGTTAGAGTCTCAATATTATTACAAGATGTAACATCTATTGATGCATAGTTTCCATCTAGTGTAGCAGTAGTTAAGTCAGCTAGAGAAGCTAAGTTAATTGCTGGTCCACTTTTGTCAGTCGCTGTATTAGGATCTATAACTCCTTTAATATCAAGAGTAATAATATCCTTCATTGAACCGTTTATAGCTACAACGTTGTTAGAAGTAAATGTTTCTACTCCGTCTCCAACTGTAATAGTACCATCATAATCAGTAACAGTAGCAGAAAGAACATCTGTTAAAGATACAGTCCCTGACTTACCGTCAAGAGTTGAAATCGTTACTGAGTTAGGTCCTTGAATTTGTAATGCTAATCCAGCTATTTCACCAGCTGCGTCAACATCTTTTAAAGCGCTAATATCTAAAGTAGTAGTAGCATCAGCTTTTCCTTTTTTGGTTCTAAAGAAAATAGCATTAGGAGCGTAACGAGGAAGAGCTGCGAAACTCATCTCAGTTGCTTTAGTAAATTCAATAACATTATTATTGTTACTGTCAGTACCCATAGAGTTAACACTTGTTAAAGCAGGGAAATTTACTCTTACTACAGTGCTTTCAAACTTATCACTTAAGTTAATAGAAGAAGCAGACTGAAGTAATGGAAAATGATATCCTCCAGCTTGTTCCATTGTTAGTGTTGCAACACCTGAAAGATTGTTAAATACAATTTCAGGAATAGTACTTGCAGCTGAAGTAACTGCTAAGTCTTTTGTAATTGTTAAAATTACATCAGCAACAGCTTGTACTTTAACCATATCCATTTCAGCAGTAGGGTTAATAGTAACACTTCCGTTTACAATCGCAAGGTTTTCACCCATACTATAGTAAGCGTCTAATGTTGGAACAGAGTTAATAAGAACATCTCCACTAAATACAGAAGATTGAGCTAATAACTCATCTAAATCATCAGCATTTGCGTCAACACCAGCTTGGATTGCAGCAACGTCTTCAGCAGAAGCAGCATCTGCAGCAGCAGCTTCTAAAGAAGCAACAGCAGCATCGATGTCAGCTAAGCCGTCAGCTAAAGCAGCATCAACAGTTTGAGCTACACTTGACTGTAATGAATTTACAGTATTAGCGAGGCTAGCAAGATCAGACTGAACTTGAGATAAACCAGCAACAGTCGAAGCGAGTGCGTTGATTTGTGTTTCAAGAGCAGAAAACTGATCGTCATAATTTTGACATCCTACTACAAGTAGCGCAGAAGCCAAAATTGATAATAAACCTTTTTTCATTTGATAAAATTTAATTAATTAAAAATTTGTGTACTTTCATGTACATCGCACGTAAATACAAGTTTCGTGCCAAAGTAGGTATTATGTTGAAAATTATTTAAGAGTAAAAGTCATTAATATTAATAAGTATCTGTATATCAGTATTTAATGATAAATATTAATGCTCAAAAAGCTATTAACAAATTTAATGGATTATTTCAACCTTTTTTGAAATTTCTTAAGAAGCAGGCTAATACCGTTACGGACCTCATCCGTTGAAGCGGTAAAATGATTTACCATAACCGAAAAAATATAAATCTCCCCGCTGGGGCTAATCCAATACCCAGAAAGGTTATGGTTATGGCGCAAGGTTCCTGTTTTTGCAAATACATTTTTCAAATTAAAATTTTTTATTGTTCCTGAGAACCCACTTTGAGGAAAATAGTTTTTGATTTGCTTTAAACCAACTTTATAATAAATCTTCTTGAGTGCTGCTATTACTGTTCTTGGGGTTATCATATTATATCTCGATATGCCAGAACCATCAGCCCATTCGAGTGGGTCTGGAAGCCACTCTTCCCATTCTGACTTTAAAGTATTGATAGTCCTTTTAATATCCATTTCATCAAAGCTTTTTTGAGATATCATAGCCAGTAATGCTTCTGCAACTCCGTTATCACTTTCTTGAAGTAGTGCTTTATATAGCAATTCTTCTTGATTAGTATAAAGTACTTTCCATTCAAGGTTTTCAGATTCATTTGATAAATGAACAGGAAGATTTAAATGGTCTTTTAATAAACTAACAAAAATATTATCACTTGTGATAAATGGGCGATACAAAGTGTCTGATACATTCCACTTTTTTGGATTATAGTGAAAACGGTTTTTAAAGCGTTCTCTTTTTAAGTTTATAGCTAAAGTGTCCCGTGTGAGAAGAGTTTCAAAACTACCGGGTATAAATTTTGGCGCATTATGATCTCTAAAACCTTGAAGAGTGTTCCCGTAAATAGGAAATGGACTCGTTTCAGCAGCATAGTAATATGAATAATCATCCCATGACCATCCGGGGCCATGTCTTTTTAAATTAGACTTTGGTTTGTGATATACCAAAGATTGTTTGTTTTTTAAAAAAGATAAAAGCTTTGGATCAGGATAAAAAGGGTGTAATAGCAAAGGATAGCCTGTTGACTTGAAATGGGTAATTGAATCATTTTGCTGGTAATAAATTGCCGGCAGGGAATCAAAACTTTCAACTGCAGCCAAAAAAGTAAGCAGTTTGATGTTTGAAGCAGGAGTCATGTAATGATCAGCCTGGTATGCAGCAATTGGCTCTAAGGTTTTTAAACCAGCTATACTAATTCCAATATGCGCCTGATTAAAAGCTTCAATTTTATCTAGCATCCGTGATATTTTTCGTTCAGAAAAATTCTGCGCAGAAAGGGGTAAACTAAATAAAAGAAATAAAGCTGTAATACTATGTCGCATAGGGTAAAGATAACAAAAGAGTTACACTGAATTTCAGATTGAAATTCACTGAAAATGTGATAGTTCCCAAAAATTATACAATCAAAAAATTATAATCCCGCACTTACTCCAAAAAATAAATTTCGCCCTGGTGCAGGTTCATAATATCTTTTACCAAAAGCATTTAGTCGGATATTGTCAAAATAACGAACATTAAAAAGGTTGTTTATTCCTGCAAAAAGATTCGCCTCAAAACCTCCAAATGAAATTGTCTTACCCCCTTGAAGTCTAAATTTCTGGTATGCATCAATCTGAACTGAATTTTTATTATCAGCATAAAATCTACCTATATTTTCTCCTGTTAATTGAAATTTCCAATCTGTTGGGGATAAATAACCTACTTGAAGAAAAAACTGACTGTTAGGAATCCCGGGAATTGCATTACCTTCTATACTCTCACTTGTAGAAAATTCATACCTGGCTTGGGTTACACTTGCCTGTACTTCCCAAGCTTTAGTTTTATATGTCCCTGAAAATTCAAATCCAAACCGTTCAGTGGCTCCAGTGTTCCGATAAAAAGATCTTCCTGGAAAAGCTTCTAATTCATAGGGGAGAATTTCATTAGAACTTTCAATAAAAAACAAATTGGCCTCTATTCGGGTTTTTGCCCATAAACCCTTCCATCCAATCTCATAATTTAATGCCCTTGAAGGGTTAAGCTCTAGATTAAGCCCCTCTTTACCACTGGGATTTGAAGAAAGTTCAGATAAAGTAGGAGTTTCAAAACTAGAAGAAAAATTAACAAATAATCTTTGCTTTATATCTATTTCATAGCTTAAACCAATACTAGGGTTCAATACCTGATATTTTTGATCTTCAAAGACTGAATCTGCTCCTAGACTCAAGTCATCATATCGCAAACTAGTTCTTAAAAGCAATTTTTTCCATTGCACCTCATCCAAAATATAAATGCCTAAACTTCTAAAACTTTCTAATTGTGAAAAGCTTTGTTCCCCTTGTATTCCTTTAAGATTCAAAAAACGATCACGTTGATCCTGCTGACTTGAAGACTCTATTCCAATTTGCCAAAGATGTTTCTCTTGCTTGTAATTCAATCGGCTTCCAAATCCAAAATAATTTCTATTTAAATCTATAATTCCTCCATTTTCAAAGGGTAATTTTCCATAAAAGTCACGATAAGAATAAAACCCATAAGTATCTAAATCCCATTGGCTTCTCCAATTTTGTTGCCAGCGAAGACCTGCCTTGAAATGATCGACACTTTCATAGGTGTTATAGTCTACATTACGCTGTCTTGCTTGGTCCCAATTTGATTCTGTTTCTTCTAAAGTCAAGCCTCCAGCATCTTGTGCTACAGGACTATTGGTATAATTCAGCTGAAGCTGCAAACTCGATTGTGATGTAAATAAATGTTTGATTTTTATATTAAATAGATTTTGTTCAAATCCACTATTTTGTCTGTAGCCATCTGTTAGAATTTGATTTGCATGAATCAAGGCAACTGTCTTTTCATTTTTCAAAGATGTATTAAGTTGATAGGACTGGAAACCAAAGGCGCCAAAAATTACTTTAAACTGTGCTAATTTATCTTCAATACTATCAAGGGTATTAAGATAAATGACACCCCCTGAAGCATTTCCATATAAACTCGCAGAGGGTCCACGAAGGACTTCAAAGCTTTTTAGTAAACCTAAAGGTAAGTTGTCCAATTGTCCTTGACCATCCGGTGTTGTCTCAGGAATCCCATCAACAATTATTTTAACTCCTCTTATTCCAAAGGCCGCCCGAGCACCAAAGCCGCGCAATGAAATTCTCAAATCCTGAGCATAGTTATTTGCGTTTTGAATGAATAATCCGGGAACTGAACCCAAGTACTCTTGAAGAGAAAGTTGTTGATATATGGATTGAAAAGAAGTTAAATCTTTGGTGCTAAAAGAAATGGGAAGTAAGCTCTGATCTGTTTGAGTCCTTGGTGCTTGAAGAGTTACTTCTTGAAGAGTTATAGTTGTGGTCTGAGTCTGGTTTTGTCCTACAATTGAAATTGGGCAAATAAGGAATATCCCAAAAATTGAAGCAAACCAAATTCTTGTTTTTAAACACACCATACTGAATCCTAATATTTAAATTTGCGCTAAGATAAAAAATTATGTATCTCTCAGAAGCTGAAGAAATAGTCGCCTATATAGTTTGTATAGCAATCATAATTGGTTTTGTAGCAACTACCTATATGGAGATCAAAAATACCATAGCTGAGGAAAAGCAAAAGCAAAAAGAAAAGAATGAAAATGAAACAAAAATCAAAATACTTATTGAATATCTTAACTCCAAAAAAAAGCTTATCGACTCATTAGTCAAAGTCAAAAAATCTATAGATAAAAAAGAAAAAAATAAATAGTACATTTGTACCTACAACAGTTATTATTTGTTATGAAAAAGATATTCCATTCTTCAAGCTCACGAGGAGATGCAAACCATGGTTGGCTTCATGCTAGACATTCTTTTAGTTTTGCAAACTATTTTGACCCAGAGCGCATTCAGTTTGGCGCACTGAGAGTTCTAAACGATGACATAATTGCGCCTGGTATGGGCTTTGGCTCTCACCCACATGATAATATGGAAATCATAACTATTCCTTTAGAAGGTGCATTAGAGCATAAAGACAGTATGGACAATATCGGGGTGATCAAAGCTAACGATATTCAAGTAATGAGTGCTGGAACAGGAGTATTTCATAGTGAATACAACAAAAATAAAGACAAAAAAGTAAAAGTTCTTCAGCTTTGGGTCTTGCCTAAAGAGAAAAACGTTACTCCTCGTTATGATCAAAAAAGTCTTAAAGAACTTAAAAAAAATAATGCTTTATATCCTATTGTAACCCCTGATCAAGATGGACCGGGTATGTGGATTCATCAAGACGCTTGGTTTCATATGGGAGATTTTGATAAAGACTCTAAAATAGAATATCAAATAAATAAAAAGGGAAATGGTGTTTATGCATTCCTTATAGATGGATCCGCAGTAATAGAGGGAGAAGATCTCAAAAAAAGAGATGCTTTAGGAATTTGGGAAACGGAAACCTTCTCTTTTAGCATAGCTTCAAAAAGTCGAATACTTTTGATTGAAGTTCCCATAAATTTGTAATATGAAAAATCCTTCTTCACGAGACTTACTCAAACACATTGATAACAAAATTAATCACGGGAATTATATTGACAGTGTTCATAAAATAAAGCTAATTACAGCTCGTGAAATGATTCAAAAAATATTAGACTCCGAGTTTTAAAAAATCTAATGGTAAAACCTTACATAATCTATCTCCATCTTGTCTTCTTCAAAAGTGCCTGGCACAGCACCTCCTAAAGTTCCACCCATAGCAACGTTAAGCAGTAAATAATGTGGATTATCAAAAGGAACCGAGGCAGTGTTTTCTAATTCTGATACAAGCAAATTATCTACATAAATTTTCAATGACGCAGAAGTCCAGATCAAAGAATAAAGATGAAATTCAGTGCTTAAATTAGAAACATTTAATGAAGAAATGTCTTTAATCAGGCCGAAAGAATCCTGTTGTCCACCGGAATCAGACCAATGGAAGGTTCCATAAAGGAGCTGTTTGTTTGTTCCATTTTGCTCCATAATGTCAATTTCTCCACATTCAGGCCATCCTACATTGCCCTCAGAGGTGCCATAATAATTACCAACCTCACCAATGTTTGTGCCCAAGGTCCAAATTGCCGGCCAAGTCCCTTTTGAAACTGGGAGCTTAGCTCGAACATCAATCCTTCCGTACCGGATATCAAATTTTGAATTTAATCTAGCAGATGTATAAGCCCTGTTTACTCCCTCATAAGCATACAGCTCTTTTTTAGCTACTATTTTTAAAGTTCCATCACTTACAAAAGAGTTGTCACGCCTTGTGGTATAATGTTGTTTTTCATCGTTTGCCCAGCCCCCATCAATTATTGGAATATATTGTAAATGCCATTTTTCGTCTGAAGGAGGACCTTCATAATTAAATTCATCATTCCAAACCAGCTGATAACCAGAATAAATAGTAGATTCTTCGCTTGAATCTATATTAACTGGATCAGCAGTTATTGTTAGTGGTGGGGAGAAATTGAAATTGTCTAAATAATAATTGACTTCTGTTTGATTTGAAAGATCATGTCCTAAAATCATAGTGATTGTATTATATATTCCATTTCTTCCATCTAACTCTGGGATATTAAACACAAGAGTTTCCCATCCAACTCCAGTTGTTTCTGCAAATAGGTCTCCCGTTGTTTTCTTTCCATTAGAATCGTTTGGTAGTTGATCTTCTAATTTTAGTAGAACAATATGCCCAGGTCCCGGAGAATAAAATTGAAAGGAAATAGCTTCCTTTCCTTCAGGAAAATTTAGGTTTTCTTCAAGAACAAAGTAAAACCCAGCCCAAGATTGAATTCCAGAAGGCTCAGTTACTTTAATAACTTTAGATGAATCATTTAAATCGTTACTTTCTGGATTATCAGAGTATAGTACTGATAAATTTACAGAGCCAATGCCTCCAAATCTCCCCCAATTACCAGAGGTCCTATTGCTAGGCTGTATATCTTCTTCTAAAAAACTAATGGTAACTTCTTCAAAAGTGATAGATCCATCATTTAAATTTGGGCTAACTAGTTCTGAAATAATAGAAGTTGAATTATTATTTGATGCTGACGATGGAGTTTGAGCATTAATATTTGTTACAGATTGTCCAAGTGAAGACTCTTCCCCTTCAGAATTACAGGAAAAGAACATTAGAAATATAAATGGTCTTAAGAAATACAGGCTCATTAATTTTTTTGTTGGTTCAAAGATATGTGAATTACTATCTTTAAAAAACTAATTTTGCACAATGGAACTAATCCCAAATGCAGGGCTTTCTTTAATCTCTTTTTTTAGAGGTGTTTTGGGAATTCTTTTTTTATTATTTATAGCATATCTTTTAAGTAACAATAGAAAAGCTATACCCTGGAAGACAGTTGCAATTGGTTTATTTTTTCAGATCTTTATTGCTATTGGCGTTCTCAAAATAAACTTTATCAAAAGTGTTTTTGAAACTATGGGAGGATTTTTTATTAAAGTCCTTGAATATACTGGGGAAGGAACTAAAATGTTATTAGGAGAGTTTGGAAATACTGAAACTTATGGTTTTATATTTGTTTTTCAAGCCCTTCCAGTAATAATATTCTTTTCTGCATTGAGTTCTATTTTGTACTACTTTGGAATCATTCAAAAGCTAGTTGGTTTCCTTGCATGGGGATTAACCAAAATATTTAAAATCTCCGGCTCTGAAAGTCTATCCGTTGCAGGTAATATTTTTTTAGGTCAGACAGAAGCTCCGCTTCTTATTAAGGCTTATCTAGAAAAAATGAATCGTTCTGAGATATTTTTAGTTATGGTCGGCGGAATGGCAACTGTTGCCGGAAGTGTTCTTGGAGCTTATATAGGTTTTCTTGGGGGTGAGGATCCTTTAATGCGGCTGGAATTTGCAAAAAGCCTTTTGGCCGCTTCGGTAATGGCGGCGCCAGGAGCGGTTATAATTGCTAAAATAATGTATCCTCAAACAGAAAAAATAAAAACAGATATAAGTATTTCTAATGATAAGATTGGCTCTAACTTATTGTCTGCAATATCCATCGGAACAGGAGAAGGAATCAAAATGGCTGTGAATGTTGCAGCTATGCTTTTGGTATTTATTGCATTAATTGCCATGGTAAGCAGTGTTTTCGCTAGTATTGGTGACTTAATTGGAATTAATACCTGGATTGCATCAAACACACCTTATGAAAGCTTTTCAATTGAGTTTTTATTAGGTTATCTTTTTGCCCCTTTGATGTGGATTATTGGTGTAGCGTCAGAAGACGTGGCACTTATGGGTCAACTATTAGGTATCAAACTTGTAGCAAGTGAATTTGTAGGCTACACTCAGCTCGTGGATCTAAAAAATAGCATGAGTTTAATTCATTTTAGCTATCAGAAATCAGTCATAATGGCAACCTATATGCTTTGTGGTTTTGCAAACTTTGCCTCTATAGGCATCCAAATTGGGGGTATTGGTATTATAGCTCCAAAAACTAGGAAGTTTTTAACTGAACTGGGTTTTAAGGCTATGATTGCTGGATCACTGGTATCCTTGATTTCAGCTACTATAGCAGGTGTAATTTTAGGATAGATTTAAAGGACGCTTACCTTGATTTTTTTCCAGATTTTTGTTAATAAAAATGCTGAAACCAAAGAAATTCCTAATAGTGGAAATGCGAATTGATAGTCTCCGTAGATAAAATATCCTGTGCAGAACATTATGCTATATATCAGGACACATCCAAGCAACATTGCGACTATTCCAGAAGGAACACTCCAGCCTTGTTTATCGTCAACTAGCTCAATGGATTCTTTTCGGGCTTCGTCTATAATTTTAGTCCATCCTGGGCCACCAGGCTGTGTTTTTTTGTAAAAAGAACGTAATACTGATGGATCTTCTGATGGAGTAAGAAAGGTTACTATAAGCCATAAACTTGTTGTTACACCAACCACAAATGGAAACTCAGCCCACCCAGGCATTAAACCTTCGCTCCCAAACAAAGTACTATTTACAGATGGAATAGTTAGAATCAATGAAATAAGACCAGAAACAACCATTGCCGTAATTTCACTCCAAGCATTAATTCTCCACCAAAACCAACGTAAAATAAATATTAGACCTGTCCCTGCACCAAAAACTAAAAGTAAGTTGAATAGCTGCATTGCATTTTGAAGTAACAATGCAAGAAGAGCACTTAAAACCATAAGTAAAACAGTAGAAATTCTCCCCACAGCAACTAAACGTTTTTGAGAAGCTTGTGGATTAATTTGAGTTTGGTAAAAATCATATACAATATAAGATGAACCCCAATTTAATTGGGTTGAAATTGTACTCATATATGCGGAAATCAGAGATGCCAAAACTAGTCCAAGCAAACCCGTTGGCAGCTTTGTCAACATTGCAGGATAGGCCAAATCATTTCCTAATTTGTCAGGTGTGATGCTAGGAAAAGCATTTTGAATACTTTCAAGATCAGGGAAAACTACTAATGAAGCAAGGGCAACTATAATCCAAGGCCAAGGACGCAATGCGTAATGCATTATGTTAAAAAAGAAAGTCGCTCCAATAGCATGGTTTTCATCTTTAGCTGCAAACATTCGTTGAGCAATATAGCCCCCACCACCAGGTTCTGCCCCTGGATACCAGGCGCTCCACCACTGCACAGCAAGTGGTATTATTAGCAGAGTAATCAAGGCTTCTCTGTTTCCAAAATCTGGAAGTATTGATATTTTCCCTACTACATTTTCATTGGTAAGCAAAGCATCAATTCCTCCAACCTCTGGAATATTCACCAAGTAAACAGCTGCTCCAATTGAGCCTACCATTGCTGCAAAAAAAAGAACTACATCAGTATAAACAACACCTTTAAACCCGCCTACAGCACTAAAGATAACAGTAACCATTCCGGCTGAAACAACGGTTTGCCAGGGCTCTAATCCTAACATAATTCCTCCAATCTTAATTGCTGCTAATGTTACAGCTGACATAGTGATTACGTTAAAAATAATTCCTAAATAGATTGCTCTGAACTTTCTTAAAAAACTTGCTGGCTTCCCTCCATAACGTAACTCGTAAAATTCCAAATCTGTACTAACATTTGATTTACGCCATAACTTTGCATAAACAAAAACTGTCAATAAACCGGTGATTAAAAAAGCCCACCAAACCCAATTACCTGAAACTCCATTTGTTCGGACGATATCTGTAACTAAATTCGGAGTGTCGGTTGAAAATGTTGTCGCAACCATAGATAATCCCAAAAGCCACCATGGCATGCTTCGCCCTGAAAGAAAAAATTCATTTGCGCTTTTCCCTGAGGATTTAGAAACATAAATTCCAATTCCTAAGGTTAATGCAAAAAATAAGGAAATGATAAGCCAATCAAGAGTTGCAATTTGCATAGTGGTATTTATTTAATGTCGTTAAAGGTAAATAAAAAGACGCTTCTTAATTAAAAAGTTGTTAAAACACTTGAGTTTAAGAGGATTTCCTGCTAGGTTTGCTGCAAGAATTGTTTAGATAATAATGATGAACAGACTTTTTTTTACATTATGTTTTTTTTTCCATGCGGTTTCAAGTTGGGGTCAAAACAATGTTGAGTCAAATGAATCCCCCAAAATTCTCCTTTCACCAATCGAGAAAAAAGGGCCAAGCTTAATTCAGCCTAAAAAAGAAAAATCCTTTCTTTCTGAAG
>Ga0315330_10001725_pt1 | contig 14826 bp, 16 predicted proteins | sample M140m34915metaG_FD_203453 | JGI IMG/M metagenome (GOLD analysis project Ga0315330, IMG submission 203453) | Ammonia-oxidizing marine archaeal communities from Monterey Bay, California, United States - M1 40m 34915 | ecosystem: Environmental > Aquatic > Marine > Intertidal zone | place: USA...
AAGAAGAAGAAGAGGTTGAACCAACCATCTGCACAGACACCGACGACTGCGCATGCGACGAATCCCCAGACGCATTTGAATGTGACGACTGTGGCACCAAAGGACTGAACTGTTTTGAAAATCTTGGCATGTCTAAGGACGAAGCGACTGCCTATATGGAGTTAGGACAACCAGACAGATGCGAAAAATGTTTTGACATCTGGAAAAATACCGATGATGCAAAGGAATATCTACAAACAATCGACGATGACGCATCAACCGTATCCCTCTGCGGATGTGACACCGATTTCATGGAGGATTATGGCGAGTGGTGTCTGGATGAGACGTACTACTACATCTATACCGGCTGCGTCCTTGTTCCAGAAGGGGAAGATATTGAGGACTACGCACAGGGCGATGGTAGTTATGCAAACAAAGAAGACCCCCAACCAGAACAAGATGTAAATAGTGTATTCATGACAACATCTGGAGGCGTCATACGCTCAGTTTAATAGGTATATGATATGAATAATGTAATGTATTTTTATCATATGAATATGACAGTATTTTTATAAGAAAGGGCGGTTCTAACCCTGACCCTGATGATTTTAGAGACCTATTTACTGACCCCGAGTTAGCCAAGATAGTGGCAGCAGAAAATGCAGAGATTAACGCGATAAACGAACTATTAGTAGAGGCGGAAAAGGAAGGGAGGAAGAGAAGAAGAGACGAAGAAAATGCAGAACTTATCGCCAATATGCCGAATAAAGCAGATAGGAATAAGAATAGGCATCCCGTCAAAGTCCCGAGCGAATGGGACAGAGTGCCCCATCCGGGCGAAAAATGGCCAAAGACAATGCATAGAGAAGTCGGACAAATATTTGGAAGACCAGAACAGGAAAGCCCTACTATCCCACCGCACTCAAAGAATAAATGTAGAGAGGATATCATTTAACAACCATAGATATAACAACCATAGATAGGTTGTATTCATAACTATTTATCTAACACTAATATATAGTAATGGCGCGTAAACAAACGCATCGTAAGAGAGGAAAAAAATCCAATAAGTCTAAAAGAAAACCCAGAAAAACGCGGTCCAAAAGACAAAGAGGTAGTGGAGCAAGTTCTTCACGTCCAACGGAGAATTTTAACATGACAGAAGAACAAAATGAATTAAATAATGCTCTTAGAACTGCAATTTTGAGAAAAGACCCATCTAGCGTAAAATACCTTTTAGATAAAGGTGCGGATGCTACTATAACAATCACCGACAGATATAAGGTACATTGTCTTTCGCGTGTAGAAACCATTCCCGCTATTATGTATGTAGTAAGACATATGAAGGGTTCAAATACCATCATTATGAACGACTTATTAGGAAGCAACGATAGGGCTATTAGGAGTGATAGGGCTACTACATTATTAAGTGAAGCGGCACAATGGCGTAATATTGATATGTTTAGAGAACTATTGTATGAAGGTGCAGACATCAACGATGCGTCACACAGACCTCCAGCATTATCGTATGCAGTTCATAACAAAGATCTTAACATGATTAATGTTATACTTAATGGACAGGGAGGTAAAGTAAACATAGGTTATACTCATAATGGCGTGAGACGTAATGTTATCGATGAGGCATTGGAAATATACGTGAAAGAAAAAAGTGTAACACAGAGAATAAAGCTTAATGAAATAATTGAAACGTTAAGAAGGTACGCAGTTTATCACTCAATTATGTCTATGGATGATTTTAACACAAAATGCAATAAATCAGAAGAAACGAGTAAAGTTGAATGTGGTATTATGATGAACGAATTAACCAACAGGACCGCAGTGATGACACATCCGCCGCCGTCAGATAACACAGCCGTTTGTTTTGATCGTTCAGCATTACAAGAACATTTGATTAATAGAAAGAACAATCCTAACGTTACACCTCCTATACTTACAAACCCTGTAACGGGGGTTGAAATATCCGAACAAGATATTGAGAGAATGTTCCCGTTAGGTCTGGATGAAAATTATACACACCAATCTTTTACAAAATATATTCCAGAATATATTCGCGGTGGAAAAAAATCAAAAAAGACCAGAAAAAAGTATAAGACGAAACGATAAATTAAATATTTATTATATAACTATGGATAAAGACGAAAACGGTTATTGTGTTATTTCTGTTCCTAATACAAAGATAAAATAATGGGAAAATAGGTTGAACGTTCTTTTTCAACAATTTGATTACTGGGTAAACAACATTCCTGACAAAACTATTCAAACGATTGAACTCTTTTATTAGTGTTAATATTATAAAATTTATAATATTAATTTTTTTTAGTGATTAATAAAACCATTATTAACAGCATAATGCAGTTAATTTAGTTGCTGTAAGCCACGTCGGTCATGCCCGACATGACACGGAGAACGTTATAGTTAACAGCGTAAACACGGACCTTAGCTGTGGCAGTACCAGAGACAGTTCCGGAAGAAAGGACAAGTTGAAGGACAGCGTTGTCAACTCTGGAGAAGTTACAGCTGCCAGAAGGTTGGTGCTCCTCGGGGCGAAGGGCAAAGGAGTACACGTTGATACCGGCATCGGGGGCACGTGTGTGGTGTTGGAAAGGTTGGACCATGTCAAAGTAGGAACCCTCACGCTCGGAGAAGCGGTCTTGGCCGTTAAGTTGGAGCTTAGCGGTGACAACTGGGTTCTCACCTATTTTTATATAGTACTTTTCCTTCGATAGGTAATTCCTCCCATTGTTGAATTATTGTTTTTTGCTGCTTTCCGTTTAGAAACCCGCCTACAAATATTCCTGAAGTGCCTCCTTCTTCATACCAATCATTTTTTATCCAACAATTAGGATACTTTGTTAACATGCTCACTAACCATTCAAGATCTGGTTCCCAATTACTCCGTAAAGTCAAGTTTATTGCATTATCGTGTTTGTTTTGGATTTTTACCCATTCATCAGGAATGTTTGAACAGTGAATTTCTGTATCATAAAGTCTAGCTAATTCATTTGGATTATTCTCGCTAATAAATGTTAATGTATTCCAACAATCGTTAGGCATTATAATTATGAGTATGTATGCTTTTAAGTTATTTAGATTTTTTACCCTGGAACTAGTTTCGTTTTTTCACATTTTTTGTCCATCTGGAAGGTGTCACCAGATGATTCTTGTGGGACTATTTTGATGATACATTTCGCCTTGCTACCTTTATACAATGGTTCTGTGCAACCTTTCTCAGACTTTTTATTTTTGCGTGTTTGTTCGTGTGTGCTTTGTTTCATGGTTTCTCGTGCATGTTTTTTAATTGTTTTCTTGCTCCATACGTCTTTTGCTGTTACACTGTTGCATCTTGCTCTGAAATGTTCATATCGTTTACGAACATCATTGTACGTAAGACCTGATCGCTTGTTAAGCATTTTATTGACTAGTTCGTGTAAGTTATAAATATATCTTGAAAAAGTATCTCGGCTTTTCATATCACTCTTTTTTAATGGTAGGCTTTTAAAATTATTTCGTAGGTTCATTCTACAATATTTACACGGAAGAACGTAACACAATTTTATAATAAAATCCCGATAATGTTTTTTATCTTCGTTTGTTGGTTCAACTGGATAATTAAAACTAATGGTATGTAACGAATGCCATAGACTAGGTCCCCAGACTGTAGTGAGCATACCGTCTCCGCTATTGAACTCACGTTTTGAATACATGACCTTTCTTGTCTTTTTGGAAGACGAACTAGATTTTTTTTTGCGCGTAGATGAAGGCATACTTAAGGCAGTTATATTAGAGATATAAAAAATAAAATAGTTTGATTTTACTGTATGTAACTATCTAATAATTTAGTCTAATTTAACTATTTTTTCAATGGAACGGAGGCTAGAAAAATGTGCGATGTCAGTAGCATTAACTACAATATTGGGATCTATCGTCATCATAATGCGCCTATAATATTCTATATCACTCGCATAGTCTTTTCGTTGAATAGAAATCAGAACACCAGTTGTCGTTCTGAATAGCATAGTCGTATGAATATATACTAGTACGTTGAAAAGTCTTTATGCATATTCGTTCGTCAGAGTATTAAAATATAAATATACGGAGTATATTATATAACTATGGTCGAGATTTCTTCTGAACACAAACGATATCTTATGTTCGGTGGCTTTGCTGTATTACTTGCTGTAGTCGGCTATATCGTATATGTATATAGTCGCCCTAAACTCCTTACTAAAATTAATGGCGACTCCAACGAAGAACAATCCTCAAATAGTGATGCGGAAATCATGTTCTTCTTCGCAGACTGGTGTCCACACTGTAAAAAGGCTAAACCTCACTGGGAGGAAGTAAAACAGTCGTATTCAGGTAAGGTTGTGAATGGATATACTATGGTATTTACTGAGGTAGACTGTTCTAAAGAGACGGAAGACATGAAAAAAACCACTGCTGAATATGAAATTGAGGGTTATCCTACTATCAAGCTGATTAAAGACGGACAGGTAATCGAATACGATGCTAAGCCAGACAAGGATACTCTAGAGAAGTTTATTAGCACTGTTGTTTAGATATTAGTTTGATTTAATAAAATACTAAATGTATGTTTTATTTCAGTATCTGAACTCTTATTAGTATCACCATACTCATTTAAAAATATGGAAGCACGTTGTTTCCCTATTTCTAGCAATTTTATACGCAAGTTTATGTCTGAAAAAGTGTTTTGAATACTTGTTATAGTTACATTAGGAATAGGTATTGACACATATACAGGGATATTCTCGCTATTTCCATCGTCCTTAATACGGTTTCCTAGGTTAGTCACCATGCTGTATACTAAGCTCTCAATGAACTCTAGTAGTGTTGAATCTTCTGTAACATTCTCACGAGTGTCTTTAATTTGGTTGCCTATACCTAATATCTGTGTCTTATCTGGATACTTTTTTAGGCATAGTGACATTGGATAATTGCATAAGAGACCTCCATCAATGTAGCATTTTCCATCATTAAATACTGGAGAAATAATTAGTGGAAATGCCGCTGACATTTGAATTGCAGTAAGAACCTCTATATCAGGATGAGTTTCATGTGATATGGTTGTAAACTCTAGCGTTGATAATTCGGTAGTACAAAAATGAAGATCTACTCCTGTTATTGTATATAATTCTGACATTGTAATATTGAGTTCTATGTCTTTGCTATCAAAAAATGATTTGAAAAAAGTAATAAAAAAATCGGGACCATAAAACCCTTTCTTCATAAAAATGTCGAATATGTTTGCTAGATTTACATTGTACACGTCAGACCAAGGTCGTTTTATTACATAGTCGACTATGGTATCCCATGAAAACTTTAGTGCAATAAGTATAGCAACCATCGACCCAGCCGAGACAGAATAAATGGATTGAATGTCATTTATATTCCATATACCTGCATCATGTAATTTTTGTAATGCACCTATGAGACATAGACCTGCAGTTCCACCTCCAGGTAATACTAGATGTTTAATTGTCATATATATATTTACACCAAGTTATGTTTAATTATATTTTTTCCATGTAGTGTGTATATGGAAAACATATTTACTCTTAGCAAAGGTGATGAAGGGTTTGACGACGATGTGGCAAGCAGTATTAACATTGATGACCTTTATGAGAAGAAACGTGAGCGTGACTTCATGCAATTAAAAATATTTAATAAGGTGTTGCGTCGAATTCATAATAAGATCCAAGTGACATCTCGCCAGAAAAGTGCAGAAAAGATATGTTGGTTTGTTATTCCAGAAATTATGTTGGGTGTTCCGTTATATGATCAATCTGGTTGCATTGCATACGTTATGGACAAACTCAAAGTAGATGGGTTCATTGTTAAATATGTTCACCCTAATACGTTATTCATTTCTTGGGGACATTGGGTTCCAAATTATGTTATTAGTGAAATAAAAAATAAGACAGGAGTCGAGTATGATAATTACGGCAATACTGTGAACCAACCACTTGTAGAGAATAAAGAAGGGGTATTCGATAGTTCTTCTACTAATGCAGAGCCTAAAACCAATGTGGTTCTCAATTCAAAACAAGGAACATTTCAAAAGAAACGAGACACCACCGTATATCGTCCAACTGACAACTACAAACCACAGGGGAATATGGTGTATGATAGACATCTCTTATTTGAAATGTCGAAAAAAGGAGGCAAATAAAGAATGTCATACCTTACGCATAAACAAGGTGATTTAAGTCAAGTTCTAGACTTTGTATTTGTCGTTTATTGCTTTCCAGTGTTTGAATCGCATGTAACGCTATAAAGATTTCATTTCCAATACGATTATCGATTTCACACTGCACTGACATATCTGTAATAATCTGATGTGTTTCAGTTACAAGGGATTTCACTACATCTGATGATAAGTAAGGACGAACACGCGCACGTCTTATTTTATCACCGTCAACTAAACGTCTTCCAAATACAAACATTCTATTAACTATATCTACTAGTCTATGTCGCTTTACGATTACAGATTTAATCATTTTTTGCAGATGTTCTGCAAATTCTGTAAGGAGTTGTGATTTTACAGATTTATTTTCGCTGTCATTTTCATCGCCATGAACGCTAGTAAAAATAGGACCACAATCTACTTCATCATTCGCATCAAACTTGCATACAAAAAGTGGGGATGGTTCTATATTATCTTTAGAACCACCTTGACTATTGGCATTAATTGGTATATCTCCAAACCGCTTGATGTGTTCGGGAACAGAGGTTTCTCCAGAAAATACTTGATAGAACCGTGCCAAGTCTTGTTCAAACATACTTTTGGTTTCTTCTGACATACCTAAAAACGACCCAGTTTCTTGGTCATAATCTGTATCAAAGTACAAATCATACAATTCAGGAATACCGTATCGGTTGCCAAGCGTAGTCATTTCAGCTACATCATGCATGCCTTCTTCATTGACATCTGAACCATTTATAGATGTTTTAGCAAATCGATTAATACGAGAACCGCAAAAACTCATACGAGCCATAGAAAAGTTAGGGGATAGAACATCATCTGTGTCATCTGAATGTGTTTCAGCCTCGTTCTCTGGCTGTATCGCAAGAGATATAGCCACCAAAACTCTAGCAATATCCAGATAATACCTACTTACTTCTTGGCGAATCGTATCTACCTCAGGTTTCTCTGTATCATTCGTCTCTATAATGCGAGAATATTTGGCAACTGCAGCTTCGTCTTGAAGAGATGTAGAGATCTTTTCAAGTAACCCTACAGTTCGTTCAGTTTCATTGCTTCCATTACCTAATACATCTCTCAGATGAGCAGTATTTATAGTCAATATAAGTTCGCCTGCTATAAAGTCGATGTCATCAGCATCATTCATGTCCATATCAGAATGAGACATACTATCAGCATTTTCTATTTCTTGTGCTTCTGATTTCACAGAGTCGTACTCTTTATTTGGTTGTAGGGTTGAAATAACATTTCCCATGCGTAATTCGGCTATATATAGTACGTTCGGCTATTTTTATGTAGTATATCAATAATTACTAGCTAAAATTGAATTAAAATCCTCGATTAATTATCCATCATCAAAGTATCTATGCAAAATATAACATTGCGACAAAAAACCGTAAAAAAGCAAAAGGCCAATGTATCTCAGTCAGAGAAGGCACGAATGTGGAACATATTCGATAGTGAAGTTAGTTCCTCTGATGCAAATGCAAAACAATTAGAATGCATCTATCGTGATTGTGGAAATCGTGAAACATGTGATCAATGTACTGCTTCTCTATCCTTTTCCGAGGAGGGGTTCCTTGTATGTACTAACAATAGGTGCGGCATCATCTATAAGGATATTATTGATCAAGGTGCAGAATGGAGGTACTACGGAGCAGACGACAACCAGGGGGGCGATCCCACACGATGTGGGATGCCAATCAACCCTTTACTCAAAGAGTCTTCCTATGGTTGTAAAATACTATGTAATGGAAATACTAGTTACGAAATGCGTAAGATCAGAAGATACACAGAATGGCAGGCTATGCCATATAAGGAAAAGTCACAATATGACGAGTTCCAATTCATTAGCACCATGGCACACAATGCAGGAATTTCAAAAATGATTATTGATGATGCTATACGATATCACAAAAAGATTTCAGAATACTATCAAACATTCCGTGGCGAGAACCGTGAAGGGATACTGGCTGCGTCCATTTACGTATCATGTCGCATCAACAACACTCCTAGAACACCCAAAGAAATAGCTCTAATATTTCATTTAGATGCCACCAATGCTACCAAAGGCTGCAAAAATGTTCAACAAATTATCAATATTATCGAAAAGGACATGGAGACAGAAGAAAAGACAGTCTTTAGCAAAACCACATCAAGTGACTTTATTGAACGATACTGTAGCAAACTTATTATGAATACCGAACTAACGAAACTATGTCAGTTTATTAGTATGAAAATAGAACGTATGTCACTCATGCCTGAAAATACTCCACACTCAATCGCTGCAGGCATCGTGTTCTTTGTTATTCAATTATGTAATCTTACGCCTACAAAACGCGACGTAAAACGCATTAGTGATATTAGTGAGGTCACCATCAGCAAGTGTCACAAGAAGATTGAAAAGCATACAAGTGAACTGGTACCTGCAGCCATATTGAAAAAATATGTTAAATAGTATGCATTTGTTTATTGAAAATATATATTATATTTTTAATAACCTATTATAGTATATGATGGAACCAAAATCGATTAAAAATGACGACACGTTAGTAATAACACTTGCAATCACCATGCATGGTTGTGTTATTACTATGGATATTGATCCCGATAGTGAATATAATGTACGATATACTAGCATAACCAAAGACAACCTTGAAGAATATACAACACAATCAATCACTGATATAAAAAATATATATGGTCTAAATAAATATTTTCGTAAAGATACTCCAAGTGGTGAAAATAATGAAAAAGTACTAAACCACATGCCTTATTTTGATTCACTGCCATATGATAAAGCACTCACAGTGAAAGAACACCATGAACCTATCACTTTCGCTGACACTGTCATTACTGGAATATGTGATGGGATAAATAAATCATTTAATAGTTTTTTTTCTACAGTTGTTCCTCTACCAGTTAAACTGGGTATATGGGTCATCTCAGTTCATAAAAGGCGAAAACCTCAACCAATAAATGATTATGAATATATATATCCTAAGGATAAAGACATACTCACAAACTTATTAAATCTGAATGGATTGGAAGAATTAAACAAATCTTTTAATAATATACCCAACTTAAAAGAAATAATAAAGAAAGAACCCAACCAGATTACACTAAATAATGACAACACTCGTATTGAAGATATTCGATTAAGTTATTTATTAAAACTGCTTAAACAAGTTATAGGTCCAAAATGTGATTTCAATATTTATGACTATACATGTTCTAATCCATGTAAAATGTCTAATATAATTGATAAAAAAACAACAATGTCAGTAATTGAGCAACCAGAAGTAGGTGACCCAGAGTCAGGTAAACCGCCCTTTTTTGCTGGAAAAAATAAGACTCGTAAAAAATATGGGAATGGACCGACTTGCAGTAAGTGTGTTCAGAGTACAATTGATAATACTACTTTACCAAAGGCAAAACTATCAACTGAAATGCCTACGGCAACGAAAGCTTATCCAGTTAAGCCAGATATGGAATTGTGGGCAGATCTTCATCCAAGAGCAAAAGTAAATGAACCTATTCAAACAGCTACACGTGCTGGTGGGGGAAAAAAATCAAGAAAAATGAAGAAGTCAAGAAGAAAAACACGTTCCAAGAAATCTAAATCCAAAAAATCCAAAAAATAAGAGTAAACACTACTAGAACGGTGTAACTAAATGTTACGTGATCAATCTTTACTTTTATTCAGGCATAATAAACGGTGAGTAAGCGTGATTAATAATATTAAGACTGTTGTCAATATGCGAAAATTAAAACGGGCATTAATCCATGGTATTTGGTATATTGCTGCTGAGAATAATATTGTAAGTATGACATCTATTATCACCATACTACCTATGCGATAAGATCGTACCCCCCTTCCATGAACACCAATCATATCTTGATACACATTACATAAATTAATCCCCATTTTTGATATATAGAGAGACAATTATCTCACTATGTATCATATATTATAAGTATGCTACGACCATCGTCCTCGTCAGAGAAGGATACACCACCACTTCAAGACATACAATTTGAAAAAAATAAAAAGAAAAATCAAGAACAGATAGACATATTCTACAATACTGGTCGTAGAATTCATAAGGTCACTAGTGAGACACTCCACTTAAAAAAATTTCGAAACAAGCCTAGAGAAGGAGACACACCTCAATGGAACCATTGTGTAAAATATGGAAATAACAGCGACCGATGCGGACAGCCTTGGAGAATTGAAATGTTGCGGGGGATTAAATCAAATAGACACATTATGTCTCACAATGATCCCAACATAGAACCTGGGTACAAAGGAATTATGGACTTAGATTTAACAGACATCCCACATAAGTTTAGAAAACAAGCGATTGACCAACATCATAAGGACATACATGAGTACAAAGAAGAACAGGCAAAACGCCCTGAAAGATCGAGATATGAATATACTGTAGAACGGTCGGAACATATTCATCACATAGATGCTATTGCTGCGGACAAAAGGAGGCGTGACGCAGCAGAAGCGCAACGCTTGCGCGATGAACGTTTTACAATAGGGCGACGTAAGTTTATTACACAACAAACAAGTCTTATGGATGATGATATATCCTTATCAGATAACCACAACAAATAAACGGTTCATCTTCATCTAAAATGAAATTATTTTATCTTTTTTTTCCACTGTTCCATTGTAAAGATAATACTAATAACCCTAATACTACATATATTATTGGTAAAAAATCTAGTAGTGGAATGTTGGGATTTTCTTCATTGTTTAATCGATTATTTACAATATGATATTGTACTGTACTTAATATGAGCATTATTATTCCAAATATAATTATCCACCATTTTTTAAATACTCCAGCCAAAGCAGCTATCCCAAAACCGGTTCGCATATAAGCTAAATAAGTTCTTTCATTTGCCAGTTTTGTTCTTTTTATTGCTAATTCATTCGAACTTATTTTTTTTCCCATTACGATTATATATATATTATACTTTATTTTTTCTCTCTAGAGTTCAATTACCAATGTCTGAATCGGATCTTGCACAACAGTACGCAACCGAAATCAAAACGACTACGTTGGTCGCCGTACGCCGCGAATGGGACAAAATTAAGGCAATGACTTTAGAAGAACTAGAGGCGCTGACTGGACGGAGCAAACTCGGGTGCAATATTGTGGATCACTACTTTTTCGCTGAGCGCCTTATGACTGTAGGTAAGAAACTAATTAATTTTTTGGAGTTTGTTGAGAATATTGAGTACTACAAGACCAAAAAATACATACAGACATTGCTAACGTTTTGCGAGGAGAACAATCGATATTCTGGGAGCATGTTGAAGCGGTACTATTACATATACGGATTGTGTTTTGGGAGGATTAACGCTTTCAAAATAACCAACGCGCTTGCGATATACAAACGATATAACCCGACACGGGTTCTCGACCCATTTGCGGGGTTCGGTGGTAGGATGATTGGTGCGGTTATGGCGAACGTGGCTTACCGTGGCTACGATCTGAACGTCTATATGGAGTCGTCATATGCTGAACTATTAAAGGATTTTACATGTGATGATAGAACTATATCTGTATCTTTTTGCGACTCTAGCACTATCGACTACGATGAAATTGCAAAAACGTATCCATATGACATGGTATTTACATCACCTCCGTACAAGAACATCGAAATATACCGCTGTAGCAAGAAACAATCTCCTGTATGGTGGAATGATTTTTATCGTCGCGTGTTTTCGGGAACGTACTCTGGATTAGCACCAGGTGGGTACTTTGTGATTAATATCAATGAGGAGGTATATCAAGAGTCGTTAGTATCCTTATTTGGAGAGTGTAGAGAGAAAGTCTTATTGACTAAATGTAAAAAAAATGTGTACGACGAATATATTTATATATGGGTCAAGCCCGACACATATGAAATTGAAACAATCTAGATTGATATTATATAAGTATATTACATCAATGGAGACAAAGGTCAAAACATTTATCGAGGTTTGCGCGGGAGCAGGAGGTTTAAGCAAGGGTTTTATGGACAACGGGTTCGTCCCCTTGTTATTGAACGACTTCGACAAGTACTGTTGTGCTACCTTGTTAGAAAACCATCCAGAAGCAAATGTATTCAAAGGCAGCATGACAGATATAGATCTATCTGAATACAAGGAGATGGACGTCGATGTGTTGATGGGAGGCGTACCTTGCCAGTCCTTTTCGCAGGCCGGGAAGCGGGACGGGATCGATGACGAGCGCGGACAACTGATGCTCTCCTTCATCAAAATGGTTGCAGAGATCGAACCTAAGGTATTCTTGATAGAAAACGTTAAAGGATTAAAAAGTCATAACAATGGCGATACTCTGAAATATATATTGGAAGAACTAGACAATATTGGGTTGTATAATATTCAATACTCGGTGTTAAATGCCAACGACCATGGCGTCCCACAAAACCGGGAACGCCTTATCATTGTAGGAACTCGACTAGACCTCAATAAGGAGTTTGAATATCCTCCAGTTCAGGACATAAAACCGGTGCTGAAAGATGTCTTAACAGATTGCCCTGCGAGCAGCGGTGCAGTGTATAATGAAACGAAATGTAATTTGTTTAACCAAATACCTCAGGGAGGCTGTTGGGTGAACTTGCCCGAAGAATTACAGAAGAGCTATCTCGGCAACAGTTACATGTCAGGTGGTGGTAAGCGAGGTATTCTCAAACGGCTCGATATGGAAAAACCGTCGCTAACCCTGTTGACAACACCATCACAAAAACAAACCGAGCGATGTCATCCAATAGAAACAAGACCCTTACAGACACTCGAATACGCTCGCATCCAAACGTTTCCAGATGACTACAAGTTTACTGGTTCAACGAACCAGATTTACAAGCAAATCGGAAATGCAGTCCCAGTCAAGCTTGCATCTGCTATTGCGAAGCAAGTTAATAAAGTATTAGTATAATTAGGCTCACTTATACAGTTGTATTGCTATGATACATAACATGTTTTATCATATCAATGACCTCAGATGTGTAATTATATTCATTGTGAACGCACACAAGTTTGAAAAGTTCTACCCCCTGTATCTTCATTATTTCTTGACCATTATGGATTATTTTTGTACTAAGTGAAACTGTATCCGGTTTTGCATTGATGATTCCCCATACACATATTGTGTTTGGATGTTTTTCCTTATACGATGCAAGTTTATCCAGAATAGCCTTTTGACTTCCAGAGTTACAGGTGTTCCATTTATTTTTCAGTTCGATAATAATACTATTATCCAATCTTCGTATATCTAGACCACTTTCATGGCCGATGCCAAGGTCTTCCCATCCAGGAAATAACCCCAACGCAGTCTGAGCAACATCTCCTTCTTTCATTTGTATCTGACGAATGTGGAATGCGTTCTTCATAAGCTCTATGTGTTCGTCGGAATCGTTTCCGAAGAATGTTGTTTCATGGACATATTCTTTTCTTGATCTTGTCATGATGGTAGTAATTGGGTCGGTAATTGATTTACCAAAGGCATCAATGACAGACTGGTTAAACATATTAACTATATATTAGGTGTGGTATGCATACATAATATAATAGTAGTTAGGTTCAATTTATTCTAAACTCATAGTTATGTGTAATGTATTGTCTGAACACAAATGTAACATTATGTTTATGTTACAACACATCAGGCAACGATATCCATCTTGATCGAAGGATGAGATTCGTAATCATGCAATATGAAATCATCTACGGTATAATCATTTATATTATCGCGTTTTGTACCGATAGTGAGCGTTGGAAACGGGTACGGTTTTCGAGATACCTGGTCTTCTAATACATCTATATGTTGACTATAGACATGACAATTACCTAAAAAATGTATAAACTCGTATGGTATTAAATTACAATGCTTAGCAATTAAATGTGTTAAAAATGCATACGATGCTATATTAAATGGGACACCTAAGCCTAGGTCACCACTCCTCTGGGTGAGGGAACAAGACAACTTGTTGCCATCAACAACGTTGAACTGAATAAAATTATGGCAACTAGGTAAAACCCCTTCGTTTACCTGACATGGGTTCCATGCACTGATGATAATCCTTCGACTGGTTCGTTGAGCAGGGTCTCGTAAAATATCAATGGCCTGCTGTAACTGATCAACCCCTTCTCCTGTGTAGTCCGCATCACAACCACGGTACGGCGCATTGAAATGCCTCCATTGAAATCCGTACATAGGTCCCAAGTCGCCTGGTGTTAGGTTGCTTAGATTACGAGATTCCAAGAACTCGGGTGTGCAGTTTGCATCCCAAATCCGAACCTTCTGCTCATTTAAAATCTTATTGTCCATTTTTCCTTTGATAAACCATAAGAGTTCTTTGAGACACGTCTTCCAAGAAGTTCGTTTTGTAGTCAAGATTGGAATAACACCCTCTTCGAGAGAGAAATGCATTGCCGCTCCGTAATTACATTTGACCGATCCGTTTCTACCAACTTCATCAAATCCGTCGGTTATAACATCAGACACCAAGTTTAAATACTGGTATTCATCATGAGATGCATCATCTGAGTTAGTTCTAGACTTTTTGTTTGCAATAGATAC
>Ga0315330_10001726_pt1 | contig 14824 bp, 17 predicted proteins | sample M140m34915metaG_FD_203453 | JGI IMG/M metagenome (GOLD analysis project Ga0315330, IMG submission 203453) | Ammonia-oxidizing marine archaeal communities from Monterey Bay, California, United States - M1 40m 34915 | ecosystem: Environmental > Aquatic > Marine > Intertidal zone | place: USA...
ACCGCTAGGAAAGCAACGCCACCGCCATAGAGACTAGGCCGAATACGCCTACGCCCCAGACCAGACTTCGTAGATAGAGTATGCCAACCAGATAGATTGGCACATAGGCTAACCTTGCCCAAAAGAACACTTGTGCACCGAACAGTGTCTCTGCCCCAAGCCCGGCAATATGTGCAACTAGCGCCAGTGGTACGAACAGCAACATGGCTTCTATCGAATTTGTGGCGGCACGCTCTGCACGCCCACCGAGCGGCGTTGCTTCAGCCAGCTCGTCACGATTACTGAATCCGGTTTTTAGCCCTTCGGGAGTCCACTCCCGGTTACGCAGGAATGCGCCAAGCATAATGACTAGAAAGGTATACATAGTCATATAAACGACCAGGATCAGCAACGGAGTCATAGTGTTTCTCGCAGTTCGTTAGGTAATTAATGAATCGATTCGCATGGATTGAGGGAACACTATTAGTTTAATAACTCCATATTGTAATCTGGCTCTAGCTTTCTCTAAGTTAATAGACTACCAGTCTTCCCCTTTTCCAATACTGTAAACTCAACTGCAACATATCGGCTGCAGCGGAATGAATAATCACGCAACTCTTGAGTTCCAGTTGTCCACCAAATGCTCTGCGGTGCGCCAGGCTAGAGCCTGTACTGTTAGCGTCGGATTTCGGGATCCGCTGGTTCCCATCACGGAAGCGCCAAGTATCCCTAAATTTGGTGCTTCATGGCAGAAGCCCCAGCGGTCTGTAACATTGGTTTCTGAATTGTCTCCCATCCGTGTGCCGCCATAGGCATGGGTCGACGCACCCATGGTATTGCCCAGGCCGTAGCGAACAATATGAGTCGCGCCAGCAGCGCGATACCACTGTTCCATTTTATCCTGTGAGAACGCGGCAATTCGCAGTTCGTTGTCTCTATAGCGGGCGGTAATTCGGGTCACGGGCAAACCCATGCTGTCCGTCACCTCAGGATCCAGATCCAGATAGTTGTCGTGATAGGGTAGGGTGGTTTTCTGAACGTACGAGGTATTGCTGCGATCGGCATTGCGCATCACGAAGGCCTTCCAGTCGGAACCCCAAGCAGGTGCCTCGCCGAAGGTACCCATTTTGGCCGCGCTTATAGGTTTGCGGTCAGTGTGTACCCACAGACTGGCGCCGCCAATGAAGTCGAGGTCAGAATGGTCAAAATTGTCATCAGCCCAATCGTCGACGGCGACGCCCTGTGCGGGTAATCCGTACCAGTTGTGCAGGTCCTGAGGAAACAGCGCGGCTACCGGCGCACCCTGATGGTGACTCATATAGTGCTTGCCAACCTGATCCGAATTATTTGCCAGTCCGTTGGGAAACGCATCAGATTTTGAGAGCAGCAAAAGACGGACGTTTTCATAGGCATAGCTGGCAATCAACACCACGTCGGCTGGCTGGAACAAGGTTTCATTACCCTTGATGTACTCAACGCCGGTTACGCGGCCGGCAGCATTGGCTTTGATTTCCGTCACGCGAGCGAATGTCACGACTTCGAGGTTGCCGGTATCAACTGCCTTGGGAATCGTGCTGAATGCTGTCGAGCTCTTCGCCTGCACATGACAGCCTCCTTTGTTGCAGAAGCCGTGATACTGACAGGGCGGCCGTCCATCGTAGACTTCGGTGGTGATTGCGGCAGGACCCTGAAACGGGTGCCAATTCAAATCCGTTGCCGCGTTGCCCATTAAGTCGGTAAAAGGTGAACTGCGCAGGGGTTGCATGGGGTAATCGCGCTGTCGCTGCCCTTCGAATATATTGCCTTGCGGATTTATCGAACCACGGACATTGCCAGCCTGGCCAGATATCCCCACGGTAAATTCAACTTTGTCGTAATAGGGTTCCAGGTCCTGATAGTTAATCGGCCAATCTTCCACGGTGGAATCCGCTGGCAGTCGATTACTGCCATAACGGTCGTTGGTCGCACGTACTACTTCAAAATCCCAGGGGTTCAGGCGCCAGCTCTGGGCCCAGTAGTGCATGCTGGTTCCACCCACTGCATTCATCATGGGGTGGTCTCCTTGCACTGCCCTATCAGTGGGCGTAGCTCGCACAGTGGGTGCTTCAGCAGCGGCTTTCTGCAAGGCCTGTGGCCAGTTGCGAGTGCCGTTTCGCAACTCATCTGGTGCAAAGTCTCTGGGGCTCAGCCAGCCACCGGCTTCCAGGCCGATAACCTTGAGCCCGGCATTGGTGAGCGGCAGGGCAGCAACACCGCCGGCTGCGCCCATGCCAACGACAACCACATCAGTCTTGGGAAGTGATCTAGGCATTCTGATCACCTCCCTTGCTTGCTGCGATGTTAGCAGCCATCTTGGTGTAGGTGGCATTGTCGTAGGCCGACTGGTGATTTGGCTCCGATGCGGCGCCCTGACGGACGTCTGTTTCCGAAGCAGAAAGCTTTATTCCTGGATACTGCATCATATCCCAACCTACAAAATCTCTGTTACCACCGTAATAAGGGTCACAGAAGGTGCCGTCGATCGTGTGATTGCGAAGTAGTGCAAAAAAACTGCTTGAGCCGGGCGAACAACCCGGCACTTCATCGTCCTGCAATGCTTGAATAAGGCTCTCTTGTTGTTGCCGTGGCAGGTCAATAAATGCGGCACCGAGCTGCTGTTGTGCGAATTCGTTTATCGCGGTGAGACTGCAAAGATAATGAGAGCGTGCATCGATGTTATGGCTGGCCAGCGACCTGTCTATGTAATGAGCAGCCCTGGCTTCTTTAGCGCCGGGGCCATGTTCATCGGAAGGAATCAGACAATCGCAGATTGCCTCTAGTACTTCTGCTTCAGCAGCCGTAAGGGTTTCCAGTGCTTCCAGCGCGAGCGGGTTCGAAACATCCTCGGCCTGATTTTCAGCGCCAAGCACTGCGCCTGTGGGTGATGCTCCGACAGCAACTGCACCCGCGATACCGGCGCCCTTTAAAAGCGCGCGTCTGGAGGGGTCACTAGGCAGCTTATCAGAGAGGGGAAAATGGAATGGCCCTTTGTTCTTGGTTTTTTTCACGACGGCTTCTCCTGGAAGTGCTAGGTCTAGAGCCTAGCAAAGTGGGAGAAAGCTGCAAGCTTTCAAGTTCCAAGAGTGAGGCTGAAAACAGGATAAAAAGTCATTAATAGTTGAATCAGCATGCTCGAGTTCAGACTCATGATTACTGAAGTTTATGACCTATTGGTGTCTCCTGGTCTTCTGCTCATCTTGATGCGTGCCCAGCTTTTTGGCAGGAAATATTTCTTGACGCCAGCCAACATCAGGTTATGTTCTAAAGACGAATTTGGAAATGACTTTGCTCGAACAAGCCGTTCAAATTACAGAATTTATGGAGGTATTGTAGATTACACAGAGCCTAGCCTTTATGTCACCAAGGTAAAATTAGGCGCTGATGCTATGCGATCAGAAGCGAGGCAAGTGTCGAAAAATTTGGATCTCGCTCTTGTTTTATGATCAGTGGAGTATCCTGAAATTTTTTGAAGATTCTCCCAATCTAAAACTCCAACATTCGACGAAAAAATACAGCTTTTGTGCTGGGTATTTGGGCAACTCAGAACTCGCGAGTATGAATAATATTTTTTAATTACCTCGTGATTTTTATTAATAAGTTCTGGCTAAACTTTATTTACCGTTAAACTTTAAGGGCCAGCATTGGCGTCAGCCGAATTAATTTAACCAAGCCATTTGTGCGGTGCCAGAAAGCTTCAGAGTTGCAACGTTATTTGGCTGAGCGTCTATTGCTTCTTACTCTTGCCCTGTTTTACGACTTCTATTAAGCAGTGAAATTCTATACATCGTTACCCCATTTTTTTGGAAATTCTCAACGGTTTTGATCGCGTTTTTTAATCAGGAAAAATAGCCGTGCAGGTACCAGTGGCGCTGGCCGCTACGCTCCCGAAATATCCAGAGGCGACTGCCACCCTCTTCCCTGGCGATATAGTAGTCACGGCGTATGTCGCGCCCTGACCACCAGTAGGATTCGATGCGCTCGGGGCCGCTGATGAGAGTTATAGTCCGTCGGTGATAGAGCTTGCCGCTGCGCAGAGCGAGCTGGATCGGTTCATCCAATAGCCAGAATGGCCTGGGGTTGTTGGCCACTGCGGCGGCTGGGGAGTTTGCCTTGCTGTCTGTGTAGTTAAGTTGTTGGGTCGCGTATTCCGGGCAATGCTCGGCGATGGTGTTAATGCTCTTGAGTGAATCGCCGCCGAGACGCGCGTGCAGCTGTTCCATAAACTGGCTGAGGTTCTTGTTGCTCATACCGCCACCACCACTGATACTGGTGCGGTCTTCTGCCAGCAGTGCATTGCTTTCACTGCTGAAGGCGTCGAACTGTTTGACCGTCAATTTCAGCCCGACCACCGGTGCCGGGATTATGAGATTAGTGAAGTGCGTTTCCATGAGCAGCAGCAGGTGGTCGCGGCAGCGGCTGGGTTGGCGCAGGCCCATATCGATTTCTGTGCGGCTGCGCTTTTCGTGAATTAGTGAAAGCACTAAATGGCTGGTGCTTAAATCCCGCTGCCGCAGGAATTTGCAGAGCTGCAGCAGCATCTCATCGACCACCGGTAACAGGCGATCCAGGTTTTCGACTTCGTAAGGCAAATCATGGGCAGTGCCAAAGGCCGGTGGTGGCACATAGTTGCGCGTCGGTTCCGGTGCGATGCCCAGCGCCTTGTTCAGCAGATTAACGAAATCGCTGCCGAAACGTTTATGCAGCCCATCAACAGGTAAGCGCCAGATGTCCCTTATTTTTCTGATGCCCATATTATACAGGCGTCGATTCTGCTCCTTACCTAACTGCAGCACATCGGTGGAAAGCTGTCCGAGGGCGGAACGCAGATTGTCCTTTTGATAAACCAGGGCGTTGTGTCCAGAGCGCGCCAGCAACAGGCTGCCGCTGACGGTGGGTGTGGCGGCATACAGAAAATAATCCTCCAGATGCCTCTGCTCGAGCGCTGGCCTCAGCAGGGCTTTCAGTTTGTCATGAATGCTGTCTATGCCACCAAAGTACTTGAGACTGCTGCGTATCTCGCAGATCAGCGCCTGGGGATGGAAGCTCACGGTAGAGCTGACGCTCTCCACCAGCCCCGCCAGCTCATTGAGCACCTGAATCTGCTTGGGGTCGCTGAGTTCATGCAGCTGCGGAAAATACAGCGCATACCAGAGGTTCTGCCTCCGGGGTTTGGGGTGGGGTGCGCTTGTGCTGCCGTCCCCACTTGTCTCACTTGGCCGACTTGCCTCACTGGCTTCTCTGTCTTCAATTGCGCCATCTACCCGGGGGTTGGGCAGGGGCAGCGCGACTATTTTGGCCGCCTCCTTTTTTGCTGTGCGCTTTTTCGCTTCTTCTGCCGTGCGTTTTTTTGTGGCAGGCAGGGGCAACTGTGCCGTGATATCCGGGTCCTTCATCGCGGGCTCCCGGCGGCTTATGGAGCAAGATGATTGGGGTAGAGATCAAGCTGGGTCGTGAGGGGTCGGAAATTACCACGGGCCTTGATGACAGTGACCTCAGCAGCGGAGAATCGTCGATTCTCCGGGGCGGACTCTTTTATTTGAAGACGCAAAGGTGATGGTGAGTACTTACTATCGTTATGTTTGAACAATACCCCCAGGGTGTCGCCAGTCTCTGCCGCCAGCTGCAAACGACGCAGGACTTTACCCGGCAACCAGTTCTGCCAGGCCAGTACCAGGCCGCAGTTTTTGGTCTGTAATGCTTTCTCCATACTCCACAGCGCATCCTTGCAGGAGGTGTCCTGCTTCACCATCAGGATCTGGTGGATATCGATACCGGCTTGAGTGAGGGCCGGGGCATAGAGCATATAAGGGGGTGCAATCCACAGGATCCACTGCCCTTGTTCAACGATTGAACGCATTAAGGGAATCAGCAGCTGCAGCTCCCCCATGCCCCAGTGACGAGAGATGATTTCCACCAGCCCACTCTGTGGCCAACCCCGCCCGGGCAAAATGTTATCCAGTTCCGTGTAGCCAGTACTGCGACCATGAAAGCCTTGGCCGGCCATGTCGCAGCCCCGCCAGAGGCTGGGATTACTGTGTAGCAGGCGGTCTACCCGCGCTCTGGGCGCAGCCCTCGCCGCGCTATTTGCCGCTGCTGCTGAATTTATGCTGTGTTCGCTGAAAGCCATGCCAATACTGGGCTCTGGCCTGATGGAGGCACCTCTGGGAATAGTCATTTTTTAATCCACACCGTCTTTTACTGTATTTATATACAGTATAAATCCAGGTGTTTTTTTTAAGCAACTACTTTTTAATGCTTTAAGTAGTTTTTTACTTAAGCCCAGTAATCAGTTGTTTTATATCGGAAATTTATCCTAAAGCTTCACTGAAACGGGCCGTTAAGGCTCATGTACGCTGGAACTGCTGGCCAAAAGCGGGTGGGAACAGGAAGTAAGAACAAGAACGAACAGCAAGAAAAAGAACAAAATCTTTACTTAGAATCCGTACCGGAGAGTACTGATGAGTAAGAAGCCAGACATGGTATTTGTAGTCATCACCATATTTGTGATGAGTGTGTTGGCTAGCAGTGTCGCGCAAAGCGCGCTCATGTAAGCCAAGCCAGTTTTTACGTTAAAGAAAGGACAGACACGCCAGGGATAGGTAGTGAAGTGCTCAGTGAACCGCCCTATGCAGTATCGGGGCGGTATATTTTCTTCGCGGTGACCACCGCATCCAATCGCACGTCCCAACTCTCAGTAGCAAATGGTTCAGTCAGCTGGCATTCGTGCGCCAATCCAACCAGCAACGGTTGACTTCGACGATTGAATATCTTGAAACTGAACGTTCGATCATAAAAGCCTTTGCCCATGCCAAGGCGAAAACAATTGGCATCGAAACCCACCAACGGCACAAAGACCACATCAAAATCCGTCGATGACGTATCTTCTTCCGGTAACGATGGCTCCGCGATTCCCCACTGATTTTTAACTAGCTCAGTTTTTACATCGAAAGGTGCAAAGCTCAGAGTCTCTTGCGTGTCTCGATTGATCACCGGTAAAAAACAGTCCTTGCCAGCACCAAGCGCTAAATCAACAAGAGGGCGGGGATCAATCTCTCCATCCACGCCAATATAGAAAGCGAGTTTCTTCGCATGCTTGAAAAAAATTTCTTCCGCAACCAATGCCGCTAGTTCTGAAGAAGCCTCTGATTGCTGCGCATCGCACAGCGCTTTTCGCGCGTTCCTCAAAGAGTCGCGCAAGGCATGACGTTCTTCCTTATCCATATACGAGATTAAAATGAACCAGCAAGATGAGAACCAAGCCCCCCGAAACACCGCTATCAAACTTGCCCTGAACCGAAGGGTTCAGGTGGTGGCTCCCGCGATGTATAAGGCTTTCCGACGTGCGGACATGCACAACAACATCTAACGAGTTGCCTCCGGGTTTACAAATATCGGCTCAAGAACACTTTTGACTGGCAAATGCTCAAGGGAGCTCTTAGTGTAAGTATAGCCTGCGGTAACATGGCAGGGAAGCCGCATGCACTGGCGGATTGATGGGAGAGCGGTTAACCAGTCGGCACAGAGACATAGCTGCTTGTTCTAGCAAACCAGTTGTCACAATAGATATGGAGTTAATGTAGGAATGTTCCGCCGCCGCAGCGCCTAGATTTTCAGTTGCCTGGATGAGGCCAGTGCCAGATCGATTTTCTCTTCGATTGACTTCACCTGTGATGAAGTTTCCTGCCTGCTTTCATTAATCATACGATTCTTGCGCAGCATGTCATGGGTAATGTTTAGTGCTGCCATAACCGCAATCTTTTCCGCACCATGAATATTGCCGCGGCCTTTAATTTTGCGCATGCTCTCATCAAGATAACGGGCTGATTTGATCAGGGCTTCCTGATCTGAGGGCGGACAGTTAACCTGATATTCCTTGTCGAGAATTTTGACCTGTACCGCGGTGTTTTGCTCACTCATTGCTTTTCGCTCAATTTTGGTGCCAGAGCAGGAGTTTCGCCTGCAGTAATAGGTTTGATCACCCCCACGGGCTTTCCAAAGCAATTGCCCCTAAGAGTTGTCAATTGCCTTCAGCCGATCTAGAACCGATTGCAGCTTGCTTTTGGTAAGTTGGTTCTTTTCCATCAGCTGCTGGCGTTCATTTTGCCAGGATGACTGGTCTGATTTCAGAATCTGATTCTCGCGCTTCATTTCAGCGCATAGATCGATCAGGTCATCTACTTTGGTACTCAGGATGCTGAAGCTTTCGTCACTCATAACTTGGTCGGTTTCGTAGTCAGTTGATTTTGCTAGAGAACCTGACCAATCAGGGCAGATCTTTCGCTGATTTATTTACGCTAATATTCAGCAAGTGCAACGCACTACTAACGTTAGTTTAGGATTTACATTAAGAATAAAGTAACTATAGAGCCGAGGTGTTTGAGGGTCAATATTGGAGTTAAAAAAATGGGACTTGGTTCCCGGAGGCCAGCCCTATATCCTTGAGCGCAGAAGCAAGCCTGATCCCCCCAAATAATACTGGGGAATCCTGATGGATGGAGCACAAGGCTGTCGTAAACTAGCGCAGTACCAGACCCCACGAGGAGAACATGGCCCGAAAGCCCCATCCCTATCGAGAAACAAAAACCCGGCGCAAAGAGCTGATGGCCCAGATGGAGCCCAATAGCATTGCTCTGATTCCGGCGGCACCGCCCCGCTTTCGTAATGCCGATGCGGAGTACCTGTATCGACAGAACAGCGATTTCTACTATCTGACCAGATTGGATGAACCGCGGGCACTGCTGGCATTAATTCCAGGCCGCAGACACGGTGAGTCAGTGCTGTTCTGTCAGGAAAAAGACAAGCTTAAAGAATTATGGGACGGTATACTGCTTGGTCCGGACGCCGCTCTGACAGAACTTGGCGTCGATGACGCTTATCCCATCTCAGATATCGACGACATTCTGCCTGGCCTGATCGAGGGCCGTGATCGCGTGTACTACGCCATGGGAAAGGATGACCAGTTTGATGACACGGTAATGGACTGGGTCAAGACTATCCGCAGCAAGGCCAAGATGGGTGCCCATCCTCCTGGTGAGTTCCTGGTTCTGGATCATATTCTCCATGAGCTGCGCCTGATCAAGAGCAGTGCGGAGATTAAATTGATGGAGCAGGCCGCGAAAATTTCAGCCGAGGGTCATCGTCGCGCTATGGCTTACTGCAAACCGGGTATTCATGAATACGAGCTTGAAGCTGAACTGCTTTACGCGTTTACCCGTAATGGCAGCCGTGCCCCGGCCTACAATTCTATCGTGGCATCGGGCGACAATGCCTGCATCTTGCACTACAACACTAACAATGCAGAAGTTAAAGAGGGCGACCTGGTGCTTATCGATGCAGGGTGCGAGTACGAGCACTATGCTTCTGATATCACGCGCACGTTTCCTGCTACCGGGAAGTTTACGCCGGAGCAGAAAGCAATCTATGAAATTGTGCTCAAGGCTCAGGAGGCTGCCATAGAAGCGGTGCAGCCAGGTGCGCAATGGGATGCTCCCCACAATGCCTCGGTCAAGGTCATTACCCAGGGACTGGTGAAACTCGGTCTCCTCAAAGGTCGACCGGCACAGCTCATAAAAAGTGAAGCCTACAAGGATTTCTACATGCACCGGGTCGGTCACTGGATCGGCATGGATGTGCATGATGTGGGTGACTACAAGATTGATGATACCTGGCGGGAGCTGGAACCTGGCATGGTGACCACCATCGAGCCCGGCATCTACATTGCACCAGATAACAACAAGGTTGCGAAGAAATGGCGTGGGATTGGCGTGCGCATCGAAGACGATGTGTTGGTGACCAAGACTGGCTATCGCATCCTCAGCAAGGGTATTCCAACGACGGTCAAAGAAATCGAGACTTTCATGGCAGAGTCCGCAGCCTAGACATGCACATCGAGTCACCACAGCCCCAGTATGATGTAGTTGTCGTCGGTGGCGGCATGGTGGGTGCCAGCTTCGCGCTGGATCTGGCAAGGCGCTGTGATAATGCTGATTTGAAAATCCTTATCGTGGAAGCCATCGCCAGTGGCGACCTTGATAAACAGCCGAGTTTTGATAGCCGCTCCACGGCTTTGTCCTTTGGCAGTAAAACAATTTATGAAGCCATGGGTTTATGGTCTGCGCTAGCAGAGACCGTCACGCCTATTCTGCAAATTCAGGTGAGTGATCGCGGCCGCTTTGGCTCTACTCAGCTGACTCACGCGGAGCAGAGCGTTGCTGCGCTCGGCTATGTGGTGGAAAACCGGGAACTAGGCCGCGTCTTAAACCAATCGCTCGCCGCTTCTGCAGTGATAGAACACTCAGCACCAGCGACCATCACCGGGTTAGTACCGCGGGCGTCAGGTATGCAGCTGACTGTATTAAACGGCGATTATGAAACTGAAGTGAATGGCTCACTGGTGGTGTTGGCTGATGGCGGGCGCTCTCCTATTTGCAAAAATCTGGGGATTAGTCACAAGGAACAAGACTACGGCCAACATGCCATCATCAGTAATATCGCGTTCGAGCTTCCCCATCAAGGAACGGCTTTTGAACGTTTCACAGACGCAGGGCCACTGGCGGTGTTGCCGCTGGCAAGTTTCGGAGGACTGAATCGTGGCGCTCTGGTTTGGACAGTGGCTACTGAGCGTAGTGCCGATCTACTGGGCCTTGACGACAGGCGCTTTCTCTCGGGTCTCTCTAACTACTTCGGTAGTCGCCTGGGTGAGCTTACCCACGTGGGTAAACGCTTCGCCTATCCCCTGGTGCTGACCCAGGCGCAGGAACAGGTCAGGCCCGGCCTCGTCTTGTTAGGCAATGTCGCCCACACTCTACACCCAGTAGCAGGGCAAGGGCTTAACCTGGCACTGCGGGATTCCGCAGCGCTGGCGCAACACCTGGAATCAGCCTGGCGACAACAGCGTGGCTTCGGAGATATGGCGGTGTTGCAGCCTTACCTGGATTCACAGGATGCAGATCAACAGCAATCCATCCTGTTTACCGATCAGATGGTGAAGATGTTCTCCAACAATGAACTGATGAAGTCTTCCCTGCGCAAGCTGGGATTGGTGGGGCTGGAACTCCTGCCTTCGCTGCGCAACCAGTTTGCCAGATCGGCCATGGGTATTAAGCCTTGATGGCCTGGTTTCTGCTAGTTGTCCGAAATCAAGCCACGGATGTTCTCAATACGCGACCGGTTTGCGCCAAGGTCGCTATAGCCTAGACGGGAAGCCGAGCGCACATGGGTGACGCCTTCGGATGGGTCTTCCAGAAATTCCACATCGTCGACATATCGCATGATGCGTGAAGTGAATTCGGCGTACAGGTACCCGTCTGAGGATTCGACGATGTTGGCTTCATCCAGGCCTACCAGCACCTGTTCCACTTGACGCAGGTTTGCTCTGATGGGCTGAATGCCATGTTCATCATCACTCTCGAAGCTAGAGACGCAATTTGGTGAATCGGGGCAGGCAGCGAGGCGCCCGTCTTGCACGCCTATATTTTGCGGTGGCTCGCCAGCGCAAGCCGTCAGGAATGGAATGAGAGTGAATAGAGATTTTTTCATGATCTGATGGCGCCCCGGTATGCCTTAAATTTCGTGGAGAATGCGGGTTTTACGTCGATTTTGTCGCAGCGATTACTCGACCACTGTCATGCCTAGCCACTCGGCGATGAGTGCAGGCTTGTCTTCGCCCTCGATCTCAACTGTTACGGCGTGCTTTAACAGCCACTGATTGAGATTCTTTTCCTCGGCGCTCATGAGCTGGAAGCGGCCGCGGACCCGGCTGTTCACCTTCACCGGATTGATAAAGCGCAGCTTGTCGAAGCCATAGTTGATACCCATAACTGCGTTATCTAGCTTGGTGCTGCCTTCGTAGCCCATCTCCACCATTAGCGACATAGTAAGAAACCCATGGGCGATCGTGGTGCCGAAAGGCGTCTTCGCTGCTCGCTCTGGATCGACATGAATATACTGGTGGTCGCCAGTGGCTTCAGCAAACTGGTTGATGCGTTCCTGGTCTACCAGCATCCATTCGGAAACGCCGACTTCTTTGCCAATGTAGTCATTGAGCTGTTCTGTATGCAGAGTAAGTGCCATGAGATTTCCCCCGAAGCCAGTGTTTTGAGTCGCGCAGCAGTCTATCAGCAATCCGGGGTAAATCCCATGCCGCTCGGTGCGGCCCCAGCTGGGTCCATGTTCGTGTGGCAAAGCTGCGGCCAGGAGGTGGTCATGCATGAAAGTCCTCTATTGTAAATCCTGACTTGAAACCCATAGCTCGAAACCCCTTACTCTAAACCCTATAATGGCGACCATGACTGAGACTGAAACGTTTGATGTAGTGATTGCCGGTGGCGGCATGGTAGGGACCACCCTAGCGCGCCTGCTTAGCGATCTGGGCAGCAAGGGTGATCCACTGCGGGTAGCGCTGCTTGACCGAGCTGCTTTTGACAAGCTGCGCGTTCCTTTTTTCTCGCAGCCCGAGTCTTTCGACCCCCGGGTAAGCGCCCTAACCCTGACTTCCAAGGCGCTTTTTCAGCAACTCGGCGTCTGGCAACACATTGAAGCGATGCGCCAGTGTCCCTATACGGATATGGACGTGTGGGATGCCGAGGGCACCGGCTCCATCCATTTCTCAGCAGCCGAGGTTCAACAGGAGTCGCTTGGCTCCATTGTTGAAAATTCAATAGTGACGGCTGCGCTCTATGAGGACCTCGATGCAAAAGAAAACCTGCGCACTATTTCGCCTTTCAATGTCAGTGCGATCGACAGGAATGAAATGGGAGAGTATTTACTGCGCGCAGACGATGGTAAGGTACTCGCTACCCGACTGTTGGTTGCAGCCGATGGCGCCAATTCAAAAGTCCGCGAGCTTGCTGGGTTTCATACTAGGGAATGGGATTACGGACATACCGCAATTGTCACCGCAGTCCGCACTGAACACCCGCACCAGCAAACCGCCTGGCAGCGGTTTATCGACACCGGTCCTTTGGCTTTTCTGCCGCTGGAATCTGGCGAGGATCAGAACCGCTGTTCAATTGTCTGGTCTGTCGTCACTGCGCGCGCCGAGCAGTTGATGGCGTTGCCAGATGAGGAGTTTATGGTGGAACTCGGCAATGCTTTCGAACACCGCCTGGGCAAAATAGAGAATATGGAGAAACGCTTTCAGGTGCCTTTGCGACAGCGCCATGCGACCCAGTATTTCCAGGATGGTATTGTGCTGGTGGGAGATGCGGCGCATACGATCCACCCTCTTGCGGGCCAGGGTGTCAATTTGGGCTTGCTTGATGCAAAGGCCCTGAGCGAGGAACTAGAGGCAGGTTTGAAGACTGGCAGGAAAGCTAACGACAAACGTATTCTGGAGCGTTACCAACGCCAGCGTAAGCCACACAACTTACGCATGATGTGGGTTATGGAGGGTTTCAAGCATTTGTTTGCAGAGCAGGCGCCGCCTGCGGTTTGGATGCGAAACCTTGGGCTGAGCGCAGTGAATGATGTCGCGCCGGCGAAGAATCTGATTATACGCCACGCCATTGGTATGGCCTGACTCAACTGGATCCCGTTACCTAATCTCGATCTTCTTTCCAGGTTTCGATTTCTTTTACGCCCCGTGGTGACAAGGCATAGATTCCGCGCTCGATTCGATCAAACCAGCCGTAGACATCACGATAGAGAATAGCCCGCGATTTTGGTTCATCCAGTTCAGTTGCGATGGCCGCTGCCTTGCTTAGACCATTGCGCTCAACCAGCGTGGCGATGCGTATGGCACGTTGCCGATATGCAGGCATTAATCCAATGCGGGAATGGGAGCCACCCTGATTGGGGTCGCCCATGCGCTGAGTAAACTCACCCAGCAGTCGTTCTTTGCGCAACGAAGATTATCTTGGCTGATAAGGCGCCGGGTCAAGCACGGCATCTACAAGTTGACTCTGATTTACGGTAATCAATCCCAAGCCTGGCCTGCGCAGTCGCTTAAGCACATGCGTCCGTTTCGTCTTTAGGAGTGGCGCCGATTTTGGAACGCCAATATAAACCTTATCGGTGAGGGAAAGACGTGCAGCCGCCTGCAGAATAAGATTGAGATTCAGGATCAATTTGAGCTCGACAACGACAGGAGACTCAGTGCCGCGAACCGCGACAATATCGCGATCTCTCACTTCACCTTTGACCTCGTAATCCTGCTGTTCCAAAAAGCCTTTGATAGGAAGGTAGAGGTCAGCTTCTTTCAAATGACTGCTTCAGTCCTATTGATGGCTGTCGTTACGCTGCCTGCTCAGGATTGCATTCACTGTCATCTGAACTTGCTCACGCAATAACTCTTCAACTTCTTCGTTTTCGTGCAGGCCACAGGCAGAAGGCCATTCCTGGTAAGTTATTGCCGCGGGAATGGAGCCCGAGTTGCGCAACATGACGATGCCGTGTAGCTGCGACCAAACCAGCAGTGTGGTGCTGACCACTTCTTCCTCTTTGCATGGCACCTGGTATTTTTCAAAGATGCCATAAACGGCCTTGCGCGCCTTAACCAGGCAGTAGCATGAAACCTTCACAAATTCTGGGGTAGACCACTCCAGTGGTAGAGTTGAGCTAAAGATAAAATGGAACTGCGAGGGGAATTCGCGTGAGAAGTAAAAGTAGGCATAGCACATATCTAAAAGAGTCTGCTCTGGGTCATCTGATTCAGGATACTGCGAATCAAAAAAGCGATTGATGTCCTCATAAAGGCGAATCTTGATCGCCATCATCAGCGCATCTTTATCGGCGAAATGGTTATAAACCGCTGAGGGAGTAACACCAACTTCCTTGGCAAGGCGCCGTAGACTCATCGCTTCTAATC
>Ga0315330_10001727_pt1 | contig 14816 bp, 10 predicted proteins | sample M140m34915metaG_FD_203453 | JGI IMG/M metagenome (GOLD analysis project Ga0315330, IMG submission 203453) | Ammonia-oxidizing marine archaeal communities from Monterey Bay, California, United States - M1 40m 34915 | ecosystem: Environmental > Aquatic > Marine > Intertidal zone | place: USA...
CCGGCGGACTGGAGAGGGGCATTTAAGCACACCGAAAGGAGTTCACCCCTTGTTGCTCAAGTCGTTCAGAGCGAAGTTTGGTGGTGGTAAGGCGAAGAAAAGACTGCTTGCATCTCCTCTTCGGCCGATGTCATAATTTGTTCAACATCAATGTTGTTCGGGATGCAGGAATTGATTTCCTTGGACCGACCGTATCGTCCCTTGCTCACGGTTCTGGCCGTGATGAGTCCTAGCATGTCAAGGTTTGAGATCAGTCCTGAAATTCGCCGTTGCGTCAGAGGGTTCTGTCGAATATGTTTGCAAGCCTGTCGGTAAATATCGTACACTTGCCCAGTCTGAACATTGCGAAGTCCATTTCGCTCGTTCAACATTACAGCGGCCAGCACGATTTTTTGTTGGCTCGGGAGCGTTGCGATGACCGGGGTCATCTGGTCGGACTCAATCTGGCTTTGCGCAATTCGAACATGAGATTGATTGACAGTTTCTTCTCCAGATTGCTCTGCTTTTTCAGCAGAGATTCGAAGCAGGTCCAATGCACATCGTGCATCTCCGTGTTCTTGGGCGGCGAGCGCTGCGCACAGTTCAATGACGCCGGGTCCGATGGCCCCTTCGTTCAATCCATCAGCAGCACGTTGGCGAAGGATGTCTTGCAGTTGCTCGGCATCGTATGGTTTGAACAATACATCGAGTTGTCCAAGTCGAGAGCGAACACGAGGGTCAAGGAAATCGGTGAATTTCAAGTCGTTGGAAATCCCGATGACACAGGCTCGGGCTTTCTTGAGCGCCCCGTTCATGCTGGTCAAGTTGTACAACAGGTCATCTCCTGCCTTTCGTACGAGATGATCGATTTCATCCAAAACGATCACGAAAACACCACCTCGTCGATCCATGCGGCGAATCAATTCGTTGAACACTCGGTCGGTTGGCCAACCAGTGAAGGGGATTTCGTCCTGCTCGAAATCTTCGAGCAACGAATTGCCAATATGGCTTAGGACGCGATATTGGGTGTCGATTTGACGGCAGTTGACCATGATGGACTCAACTTTTCGATCCATGCTTTGCCCTTTTGCTCGAAGGTGGTGGCAGACGTAATCTGTGACTGCAGTTTTGCCAGCACCTGTGACGCCGTAGAGGGTCATGTTGGAGGGGATATGCCCCTTGAGCGCCTCCCAGAGGTTGTAGGAGATTTTTTCAATTTCCTCGTTTCGATGAGGGAGTTTGGCAGGACGGTGGTTGTGGCGCAGGTTTTCCTTGTTTTTGAACAGGGTTTTCTGGGAGACAAACTTGTCAAAGATGTTGGATTCCATTGCAATTCACCTCCTTTTTTAATACCCAAACAAACGAATCCTGTTCGGGCGCATCGCCGTGTTTCGGGTGAGTCCGAGTCCCCCTTATATGCCTGTCCACCGTTGAGGTTGGCAGGGTGGGAATTACGAACAAGGCAACGCCATTTTCTAAGATATAAAGACCGTGCTCATTTTAGAAAATGAACATTTTATGGCATCACTTGGCCGATGGATTTTTTGGTGTCGGAAGCCAAGCGCCACCGGACCAAACATAACCGTCCCCATCGCTCAGATGCCACACATGTTCTGGGTGGTTGGGAAGTTGAGTTTCAAGAAGAGCCGGAAACGGACTTGGTTCGTCAATGAAGGTGTGGGTGATGCCAAGCGGTGTGGCGCAACGCTTGGCAAGTGCTTCCACATCAGCTGGTTTGTGATGATGGGTTGAAGGGACCCAATCAGGAAAACCCATTTCCAAGATGGCAAGATCAGACCGCTCAATCGCTTCGTAAAGCGGTTCGCAAGGTCCGGAATCTCCGCTATGAACGAACGAAGGCCCATCGCTGTGTTGGAAGCGGTACCCATAGGGCTCGACAGCATCTTCATGGTGGACTTTGAAGCGTTCCCACGACCATCCATCGTCGGTCGTGCCAACATCGGTAAGGCTCCATTGTATGTGGTCAAGCATGCTCTCCAACGAACCGGGAAACGCCAGTTGGCACAATTCAGTCAGGCGCTTGCGGCCAAATGGCGTGGTGACCACCCGCAGGGGTTGCAACCCCTCACGGTCCGAGATGTACTTCCGCTCCAGCAAAAGAAAAGGGAATCCAAACACATGGTCTCCGTGCACATGAGTGATGAAAACGGTTCGAAGGCTGGCAACATCTTGTCCACGACGACGCAATCCAGCCAACGCAGTCGGAGGAGCGTCGATGATGTGGGTTTCGTCAAACATTGCAAAGGAATGATGGCGCCCATGTGGCAGGAAGGCATTGGCCGTTCCGAGCATGTCAATCCGGTGTGCCATGCATCTCGGAGGTCCCTGTTCTTCTTCTTCTCATCGGTTGGTTCCAATGCAAGAAGGGATGTGAAGTCATACCAATGATGATAAAGCAACCTTTGGTGCAAAAATACATCCCCAACGGGATGAGGTGAGAAGATGGCTGGAGATTGGTCTGCAAAGAATCCCTACATGACACAAATCACTGAGAATTTCATTCTCAATGGCGAAGGTTCGAGAAAGGAAACCCGCCACATCGTTTTCGGCCTCGGCGATTCCGGATTGGACTACAAAGTGGGGGATGCATTGGGCGTCCTGGCTGAGAACCCACCGCACATCGTTGAGGAACTCATCGAAGTCCAGGGTTGGGACAAAGACATGAGCGTAACCACTCACAACGGCGAGCGGACGCTCTACGACGCTCTCAAGAAGGACTTTGAGGTGCACATGGCCAACAAGAAATTCGTGAATTCACTGGCGGAAAAAGTGGTTTCAAGCGGAATGAAAATCAGCATGAGCATCGTCTCCCGCACCCGCAACACCTCGACATGGACGGCTTCGGAGGGAGAGGCGGCTCCGCCCACCCTGCCCCCTTCCGTCGCTTCAGACGACCCCGCCTCTCAGGTGGAAGCCATCACCGCTGACACCAAGGCCATCGAAGACTACCTATGGACTCGCGATTACGTTGACATCATGCGTGAATTTGACGTCAAGTATTCACCTGAGGAATTTTTGGAACTCGCCGACCGACTCAAACCTCGTCTCTACTCCATCGCATCCTCCCACGATGCACACCCAGGATTTGTGGAATTGACGGTCGGAATTGTTCGTTTCGAATACAACGGACGACCTCGCGGTGGTCTGTGCACCCAATTCATGGCCGATGAAATCGACACCAGCGGCGCTCCTATCGGTGTCTTCATGTCTCCAACCAAGTCTTTCATTCTCCCAGAGGACAAAGAGACCGACATCATCATGGTCGGTCCTGGAACTGGCATCGCACCGTTCCGTGCCTTCATGGAACAGCGAGTCCATGATGGAGGTGGCGGCAAGAACTGGTTGTTCTTTGGCGACCAATCCGCAAAGACTGAATTTTACTACAAAGATGAGATTGAGGCTTGGATTGACGAGGGGCACCTCTACAAATTCACGACCGCGTGGTCCCGCGACCAAGAGGAGAAGATCTACGTCCAACACCGGCTCAAAGAACATGGTGCTGAGATTTGGGAATGGTTCGAGCGAGGGGCTTATTTCTACATCTGTGGCGACAAGCAATACATGGCCAAGGACGTTCATCGAGCCTTGATTCAGATCGCTATTGACCACGGTGGCATGTCAGAAGACGACGCAACACATTTCATCGAGAAGACGATGATGCGTGAGGAAAAGCGTTACCTTCGAGACGTCTATTGATTCCCATTCCACACAGGGCAGTTTTCCGAAAACACTTGATTCGGATTCTCTTTCCTGTCCTCAACCGTCACCGGAAAGGAGATTGCCGGTGAAAAGGTTAAGTAACTTCGTCAAAGAATGTTCCACATGCGTCGTTTTGGACTGGCCTTATTGCTTACATTCTCTCTGATTATACTGCCCACAGCCTCAGCACAATACCCAGCTGAGCCAGAGGGAGATTGGTACCTCTTGGACCTTGGTGGCGTCCTCTCTGACGGCGAAGAAGAAGCCATGAATCAACGCCTTGTTGAACTCACAAACTCCACCGGCACCTTGGTTCGCGTGGTCACCATCAGTTCGATGCAGGATTATACAGGGTACGATGACTATCCCGAGTATTTTGATGAGGACGAAGGGTATGCTCGTGGGATGTATCAACACTTCAACATGGAGGGTGGCGAAAACAAAACCATTCTCATCGCCCTCTCTGTTGAAGACAGGCGCTTCAAATTCGTGATGCCCGATCATTCAACGTTTGCTCAAGCCCAATCTCAAAAGGTGTTTGATGACGACGTGGCCCCTGAACTTCGATTCAGCCATTGGAACGATGGGCTCATGGCGGCCATTGATGGCATTGAGCCCTACGCTTCAGATGATTTCACGATGCTTCCGAAATTCGTTTTCTGGGGCGCACTGGGAATGGCTGTTCTATCCGTTCCTCTCGTGATATTGAAAACGAAAAAGGATTTCAAATCAGCGAATTACGACGGTACCAAAACCCTCGAAGCCTACACCCGCTTGTTGAAGGAGTCGTTGGTTTTGCGCAGTACGGCAACGTTTGAAGCCATGGATGGCGAGGATGATTCGAAAGCAAAGTGGGAACATCTTGAGGACCTCAAATCGGTTCAGGAATGCGATTCTGTAGAAAAAATGATGATTGACCCTAAGATCATGACCGCCATGGTGCGCATGGGCAAACGAGCTGACGACCTCAATATCTCCGAAGACCAGCCTGTTGAATACGATGGATTGGAAGAAGACATTGCTTTAGTGAACAACCACATCGTTGCAAAATCGTACTTTTTCTTTGGAGCCTATGTCTTTTCCTCGTTTTTCTTCATCATCATGATGTTGTTGTTTAATCTGGGTCTGAAAAGCATTGGGCTCGGTTTCGATGTCATTTTCATAGACTTCAACACGTTTGACGGCCTCTACATGATTCTGCTTCCACTTTTATTCACAGTTATTCACATTCTTGTTATCACTTTTTTGAAACCCCTTCGCATCACATTGTCTACGATTGTTTCCATTTTTATCTCCCGGCAGTACATGGAAAATTCAATGCTTATGCGGGTTGGCACCGAACCTCTTAGCTCAACCCCCAATCCTGCTGGTGGGTTCCTGATTCCGGGATTCTTAGGAGCCACTGGAATGATGAGCATGAACGGTTTTCTTGTCGTATCATCAGGTCGAGATGAATTTGGAAATGAAATGTACGACGTGCAAAGGGACTACAGTTCCTCGGACAGTGGTGGTGACAGCGGCGGTGGTTGCGGCGGCGGTGGTTGCGGCGGCGGCGGTTGCGGCGGCGGCGGCGGTTTCTGAGGAGTTCACATGGTTGGACCATTGGATGGCCCGGTTGACGGCGTGATTCCCGTTCAATCCCATCGGCGGCTTCTCGGCTATACTGTTGGCCTTCAGGACATCGAACTTCCCTTTACGATGAGACTGGCTCAAGAAAACGGTTGGTCTTCTGCATACGCTATGCGGGTCTTTGAAGAATACAAGCGGTTTTGTTACTTGTGCATGCATTCTCAACGGGCATGCACCCCATCGCTTGACGTTGATCAAGCGTGGCATTTGCACCTCACCTATTCACAGGATTATTGGAAAAGATATTGCCCCGACCTTCTTGGGAAGCCCCTTCATCATGGCCCAACCTTAGGCGGAGCAAGTGAAGATGTCAAATTCCTCGATCAGTACAACGAGACGTTGGTGTTCTACGAGCAAATCTTCCAAGTCCCCCCTCCTGCCGATGTTTGGCCAGAGGCGAATATTCGTTTTTCAGAACATCTCCGGCTGAGATGGGTGGACCTCTCAAAGGTCTATGCCGTTGAAAAGAAACGGGTCTACAAGATGATCTCTATGCTTTTGATGACCACGGTGATTGCAACAGCCTCAGTGATGCACCTCTTATTCTAAATCGTTTTGAGAACGGCGATTGTTCGAAACTCAGCACCGCTTTCCTCATAGATTGCTTCGGTTGCCATCAGAGCATGGGGTTCAAGCGCGTCCTGATTGCGAACCGTGGTGAAATCGCTCTCCGCATCCTGCGTACTCTTCGAGATATGGGCATTGAAGTGGCCATCATACATGGGCGGGAGGACCGCTTATCGCTTCCCGTGCGGATGGCCGACATTGCCTATCCGAACTATCGGACCAACCCCTTGGATTCCTATTTGGATATTGAATCAGTGATTCAAGCAGCCAAGGAACTTGAATGCGACGCCGTTCATCCAGGGTATGGGTTCCTCGCCGAAAATGCAGCCTTTGTCGCTCGTTTGGAGGAAGAGGGCATCACCTTCATTGGACCGGCTTCCGGCGTGATCACGCTTCTTGGCGACAAGATCGAAGCGAGAGCAGCGATGGAGGCAGCAGGCCTCCCTACTGCTAAAGGTTCATCTGAACCAATTTCCAGTGCTGATGTTGCAAGTGCGCTTGCAGATGAAATTGGGTATCCTGTTATCATCAAGGCCGCTGCAGGCGGTGGCGGCATCGGCATGCAAATCGTTGAGAAAGCCGACCAATTCGAAAGTGCCCTCAAACTTTGCCAGTCTCGAGCCAAATCCGCTTTTGGCGATGAGCGTGTTTTCGTTGAGAAGTACATCCAAGGGGCGCAACACGTGGAGTTCCAAGTTCTCGCTGACGGCAAGAACGCCATCCACTTTGGTGAACGCTTCTGTTCCATCCAACGCCGCCATCAAAAATTGGTGGAAGAGGGCCCTTGGCTATCCGATGAAAAGCGAGATGAAATTGGAGATTTGGTCTGCAAAGGTGCTGAATCTGTAGGCTACAAAGGCCTTGCGACCTTTGAATTCCTACGCGATGCGAACGGGGACTTCTACTTCCTAGAGGTGAATCCACGTGTCCAGGTGGAGCACACGGTAACCGAACTCATCACGGGCCACAATCTTGTGGAGTTGGGCATCCGTGTCGCTCAAGGAGAACCTCTCCCGATGAAACAGGAAGACATCGCATGGCGAGGCCATGCCATTCAATGCCGGCTTAATGCAGAAGATCCGCGTGAATTCGTACCCAGCCCGGGTCGTCTTTGGGAATGCCATTTCCCGAGTGGGTTTGGCATTCGCTGTGATACTCATGCTCACCCGGGCTACGAGATGCCGGGTTGCTTTGATTCTCTCCTCGCCAAATTATTGGTTTGGGGGCGGGACCGTGAAGATGCCATACGCAGAATGAAAACGGCACTAGATGAAACGCTCATCACCGGCGTGGAACATTTGATTCCACTTCATCGGCGCATCATGGATGAGAAAGACTTCAACAGCGGTGATATCACCATTCAGTACATCGATATGCACCAAGATCTCTTGGGCTGAAAGTTTGGAGGGAAATGCATGACTGTTCTCCTCGTTGGAAGCCTAGCATACGATTCCGTTTCATCTCCTGCGGGGTCCGTTGACCAAGCCCTCGGCGGTTCAGCCACCTATGGTGGCCTAGCGTGCCAGTTTCATCTTCATCGCTTGAACGGAGCCCAGGCATCCATTGTGGGCGTGGTAGGCACAGATTTCACTGACGATGATCGAGCCCTCCTCTCCGGTGCTGGGTTGGATTTGTCGGGCTTGGAGACCGCAGAAGGCCACACGTTCCGCTGGGAAGGTTCCTATCAGGGTTCAATGGCCGAGGCTGAAACATTGGCGACCCACCTCAACGTGTTCGAACATTTTTCCCCCAAGGTCCCTTCAGACCTTCTGGAACCCTCAGTTCTGTTTTGTGCCAACCTCCATCCAGCCCTCCAACACAGCGTGATGGAGCAAACATCTCCAACGCGACTGACCATGCTCGATTCGATGAACCTCTGGATTTCCATCGCTCGCGACCCCCTCATGGACGTGATGGAAATGGCTGATTTGGTCATCATTAACGATGGCGAGGCGCGAATGCTTTCCGGAAACGATAACCTTGTGGAAGCCATGCATCACCTTGCAAAGATCACGCAGACCCAAACCCTGGTTGTCAAGCGAGGGGAGCATGGCGTTTTGGCTCTTCACGGGGGAGCTTTCATTGCACTTCCGGCATACCCAACCGCTCGGTTGGTGGATCCAACTGGATGCGGCGACACGTTTGCCGGCACCCTCGCCGCACATCTCGCTCAACACGAGGGGCCCATCAGCACCGATGAACTTCGTCAGGGATTGATGATGGCGAACGTCACCGCAAGTTTCACGCTTGAATCGTTCGGAACAGAAGCCCTTCGAAACCTTGACACAACCGCCTTTGATGAGCGTTTCATGGCTTACCGGTCAATGCTTGGACTCTGATCAATCCTCATCCAAGCGAGGCACATGCAGGCTATCTTCTCTGGTCTTGCTCGGTTGCAAGTCCTGGAACGAAAACGACTCCAACGCTGTGGAACCTTCTTGCTCAATCGAGGCAGCCTCTGCGAGCAAAGCCTCACCTCGGGCTTTGAGTCGGGCGGTTTCTGAGGCATCAAAAGCGCCGCCGTTTTCCACCGACAGGGAGGAGAGCACGTCTGATGCAGGCGGTACGTTGGCTTCGGCTTGTTCTCGAAGGGACCCCGATGTTTCTGAAGTGGCGTAGGGGGATGGGCGGGACGGTCCAACGGCCATGTGCAGCAAATCCCTGGAGGTCTCCTGCAGCCTTCGTATGAAATTGACTCGGCGCTCGGGGCGAGGCTTCAGGGCGCGCAAGGTTCGTGGCCGGAATGAGGTGTCAGCAATGGTTGGTCGCTCCTTTGGTTGGAGGAGCGTGGAGCGTTGTGGGCTTGATTGAGTGGGCTGCAGAGGAGGTTCAGGCTCGCTGCGTTCCATGGCATCTTCGACCATTTCGGCTTCAAGAGCGAGGGGGGCTTCCTGCTGTTCCTCTTCCAAAGGCTGCTGAAGATGCGGGATATGAACCTCAGTTGCTCCAAAAAAGGATGGGATGTAGACCGGGGCTCCGTCCGTGGAACTCCCTTGGTGCATTGGGGGTGCCATCGCTGGGACCAACACCGGGTGAGTGACCGGCGATGGACGATGGTCAGCAGGATAGGTGTGGGCGACAGCAACGGCTGAAGTGCCGAGGTAGGATGGCAAATATCCAGTGGTGGGGGACGGCGCCACGGGTTCAGGGTCAAAGGTTGGCATCCAATCTGGTTCTGTTTCTTCAGCATGGAGAACGCCTGGTTCCACCGCTTCACCGTAGGCAGTGAGCAAGGCTTCCACCGGTGCAGGGGAGTGGATGACAACCGGGAGTTCCGGGGCTTGATGGCGGCCAGCACCATCACGATTGTTTCGAAGTTCGGCTTCAATGGTTTCGAGGATGCGTCGAGATTCTGCCAGGGTCTTGTTGTTGGCGAGGTGGTGGAACATCAGGCTCAGTCGGTTGAGCGTCCGCTCGTTTCCATACACCACATGGGTGTCTCCGGACAGCGATTGGATGGTCAAGGTCGGTTGTTTGGTGAGCCAACGAGCGAGGACGATGCAGGCACCTCCACCGAGAAATACAATTCTGTACAACGGCGGCACCAACAATCCATAGCCGATCCACATCATTGTGAATCCGAGAATGAGCATCCATGCGGGCACAAGGTTGGTGGATTGATGCTTCATTGATTGAATGGCGTTGACCCTCAGGTCGATGCTCGCATGACGTCGGCCCTCGATGGACAGCATACGCTCATCCAGCGTGATTCTCGCCCGCTCGTTTGGTTCTGCCAACCGAAGTGAGCGGAAGGTTTCCCTATCCACTTCACCGGTTGGAACAGGTCCCTGCCCAATCTCGTGCATCCCATTTCGGCTCCAGTCGTAAGAGGTTATCAAACCACCGCAAAGTCAAGCGTTGGAGGCTTGGAATAAACAGCCAAGCCAAGTGAGCCAAAAGGGATTCAAGACGCCATTGGTGTCAGTGAAGCGGATCCCATGATTCGTGGCTTCGAATCCAATTGTGCGATGAGCACTGGTGGGGGGCTGGTCCGCCGAATGAACAAGGGGGCTTCCCATTCAACATGGAGTTCAGTTCCCTCAACGGACTTGATACGACCAACGACAAACTGGAGGTCAACGCTCGCGTGGATGACATCTCCAGCAACAAGATCTCGCTTTTGGAAGGGAGAACGATTGAGGTCAATTTTCGAGGCAGCATGCTGTTCAACAGCCAACGGAATCGAGGTGCCGGTGCGTTTGTCTTCAACAGCAGGGTGAACGATGATGGTGCTCCCCGTGAGATGGTCTTCGTTGGCGTTTCTCAGGGCTAAGCCGACGCGGTCGCCTGCGCTGGCCGTTTGGACATCGTCGTCCATCACCTGGAGCGACTTTGCATTCCCGTTTCCGTTCGCCGGCAAAAGCAGGACTTCATCGTGGACGCTTACACGTCCAGCCTGGACGTATCCGATGGCCACGAGCCCGATTCCTTTGACGTTGAAATGTTGGTCCACGGGAAGAACGAGAGGGGCTTCCGCATTTTCCGTCAGCACTTGTTGGATGTCCTCCATCAGCGAATACATGCGTTCTCGAAGATGGATGCCGTCGTTGGCTTCAAACGTCCAATCTCCCAAGCCTGCTTGCTTAAACAGCATCTTGACTTGGTCTTCGTCAATCCATCCCCCGTCTGCAGGGTTGAGAACCGCCAGGCCTCTCGAGATGCCCGCGCTTGCAAAGGCGACCAAGACCTCGCCAAGAGAGGCATCAACCGCTGTGACTTCGATGATTCCGGCTTGAGATGTGGAGAGTGCATTCAGGAACGGAGGAAGGCGTTCGGGGTATTTTGCAGGACGAATGAGAGAAAGGATTCGGGCACCGTCCGGACCGTTTTCTTTGTTCACATAGGTGTGGACGTCCCGCTGGTCAGCGGCTTTTGCGATGCTTTTGCAGAGTTCGTCCGAGCCGATGACGGCAATGTTGAGCACGACCATAATGCGTCCACCTGCCTCCACTTCAAGAATGAACGGGTGCCTATTCCTTGCGCTGAGCCTTTTGAGCCAGCATGTTTTCGCGAATGGTTTTCGCCTTCTCCCACTCGCTGTGGTCTTCTTCTGATTGCGGTGTAAATTGGGGCACTGGGATGGGGCGCATCATGGAGTCAATAGCCACGAAAAAGAAGTACCCTTCGCAAATGATGCTTTTTTCCCAGGTCGCTTTGCTCATGGTGTAGGCCGTGACTTTTGTGCACGCTGTATGGCTGCTGGTGTAGACGACTTGGCCGGTGACTTCCAAAAGATCACCCTGGCGGGCAGGAGCGATGAACGTCAATGTATCAATGGAAATGGTGACGAATTCACGGTGGGCAAATTTTGCACATGCGATGCCGCCTGCTTTGTCCATCAGCGAAAGCAAGCGTCCACCAAAAAGAGTGTTGTACGCATTGGTGTCTTGGGGGAAGACCTCTTCGATCAGGGTGACTGGCTCGGTCGAGTACGGCTCCATGCTCCATCCAAGAGGTCCACCCTCATAACACATCTTCACCTTCGGCAGCGCTGAGGAAGAAAACGGTATCTAGACCGATAGGCGACGAGATTTTAGGGGGGCAAACCCTCGGAAAGCCGCAGGTGACACCATGCAAACCAAATCACCCCGAAAAATCAAGCCAATTTTCCTCGTCCTGCTGATGCTTCTCGCCCCTTTTGCATCGGCTAACGTGACGACGTTTTCTGACGGCAGCAGTTCTGTCGACATCGAGATCCGAGACGGCGACGTCCTCCAGAATCTGGTGGATGGAAGCATTGACCTTCCCGACGGAGAGACCGTGACTGGAGCCACGATGACAGTCTCAACCGATATGGTTGAGCACGGCGCACACTCTCGCATTGATTTGGAAACGACGGACCGAGTGTGGAATCCTGCATACAACAACCAGTTGACTGAATTCTCTGACATCTCTAAATTCCGCATTGAAGAAGGAAACTCAGCCACCCCTGTCACCTTGGTCTCCGAGGGATACCTGACGGACTTTGAGGGAACAAATGGTGGTTTCATGGACATCACCGAACCTGGAACCATGCCAGCAAACGGTATTGGATGGGAACACGGCTCTCTCAGTCCATCAGACACTCCTGCAGGATGTGCCTCCGGTGACGAATGTTGGGGGACCAACCTCGCCGATACCAACTACACCGACGATAACGGCCTGCAAGGCTTTTTGGTTTCAATGGTCAGCGAAGAGTTGTTTGTCGACCCTCTCTTGAAGAGCACCACTGCATTCTTTGACTCATGGCACAACTTCGAAACCTCTGTTGGTACTCAGCCAAACAGCCTCCAATTCTCGGACTGTGGTTATCTTGAAATCCGCTCCTCGCCGAATCCAGGTTTCCCTCCTGATGCGTCTGGGTTCACCTACCTTCCAATCGACCAATCCAACAGCACAGGATTGGTTTATGGAAGCAGCTATGCCCAAGGAGGCGGCTCAGGAAGCAATTGGAACGGTCGAATCAGCAGCAACTGCGGCGGGCTCTACGACACAACCATCAATCCTGTGGGGTGGAAATACGGCCTTGCTGGCAGTTCCACCTCGGCTCAAAACCCAACAGGTTGGAACACCTTGGCTGTTGATTTGAACACTTACGTGGACGAATACGTGCAAATTCGATTCATCATGCAGCACACCGGTCGAAACGCGGCAAACATCGACGATAACATGTCTGGATGGTATGTCGACAACTTCCGCCTCGGCGACTTGATGCCACAAAATGCGAGCATGACCGTTCGAGGCATGACGCCTTCGGCTCTCGGAGGCGACAACCATCCAAACGGGTACGGCATCCTCAGCCTTGAGTCGGAAACCTCGGTATCCGCCACACTCACCGTTGACGTTCTCGACACGAACAACAACATCATCAACGGAAAAGATGGATTGCCGATGGCGGGTCTTTCCGGAGACATCATCGAACTATGGAACATCGACTCTCGGCTCAACCGTGCAGTGAATTTGCGCTTCAACTTCAACTCCGGAGCGGACCGTCTTTCAACGCCTGTGTTGCACGGATTCAGCATCGGCTCTCGGGTTGGCACAGGGTTCAATTTCTCAGCCATCGGTCCGAGCATGATCGACGATGGCGTATGGCAGACCATGGGTGGAGGCGAACCGATGATCTATGTCCCTGAACTCCACCGCGATGCCTACACTCCGAGCGTCGAGCGAAGCAAATTCAGTTATCCAATCACCTCCGTTACCCCGATGATTCAAGACGACTGCAGCGAATCGCCTTCAATTGAAGTCACTCCAACAGGGTCCACCACCAGTGTATCGCTCACTGAAGGAACCAAAACCATGTTTGAGGCCCCGATGTTCGGTTTCAGTTCAGTGACTTCCTACCAAGGTCCTTGTGATGTTGGCGGCATTTGGTTCGATCTTGAATTTGGCCACCACGCCAGCCACATGCGCATTGACGTGGCCGATGATGGCGACATCGACTACGGATTCACTGAACCTGCTTTCGATATGTTTGGACGACAAACCAAGTTCATTTCAGGTACCGTTGACAACATCAACTATGCAACCGAAAGTGCAGTCCTTACCTTGGACGTGAACGGAGAGGCAACCGGTGGTTTCTTCTTCCTTCCAGAAGGTGCCGAAGTGGCTTCTGCAGACCTCGGATTTGACCAGGTGAGCATCCGTTCAAATTCAGACCCAAGCGAAGGATTTGAGTTGGCACTGATGTCAGGTTCGCAATCCGTCGTCCTTGGCGACATGCCCAACAGCACCGTCATTACCCAAGACATGCTCTCTCCTCCCCTTGACTTCAAAGGGGCGTTGAACTCGTTGCTCAACAACCCATCCGTTGCGGGAACTCACGAAGATGAGTTCGGCCGCTATTGGGTGATGTTCCGTTTCATGGTTGAATCTCCAAACGCTTCATCGGGCACCACTCTGAAGGTGGTTGAACTTGACATCGTCTACAATTATTCGACGGTCCTCAACGCCGCCGACGGATTGGATCTTGAACTCAATCAAGGCGTGGCCTTGTGGACGGGCGGAGCAACCGCTACCGTTCCAGTGGCCATCCACACCGATACCGGTGGCGGCATCACCTTGAGCGACCTCAGCGTCTCCTCGAGCACAGGCTACACCAACACGCTCTCGATGACCGACAACCCAGTCGGTCTTTACCCGAATGGGGAAATTTACGAAGTGGTCACCACCCATACCGTTGATCCGTTGACCGGAACCACCCTTTCTGAGGCATGGTTGACCTTCGAATCTCCAACCGGATTCATCAAATTCGCATGGAGCGACTTCATGTCGTTCTCAGAGGCAAGCGACGAACACAACCATGTCACGCTTGAGTCCACTTCATCGGTAACACCCATCACGAACGGCCAAGAAATCACCTGGCATTTCCGTGTGAACCCAACGTGGGACGACACCTCAACCGTACGGATGTATGCTGGATTGACCACAGCCAACAGCGTCAACGGACTTCCCGATGCCATTCTTCTTGACCCGGTTGTTGGCAATGCCGTTGAGAACGATGCAGGAATCACCTCCTTTGAACTCCAAAACAGCATCGGTGTAGCACAAGGATTGACTGGTGCAGAATCGGGACAAGACATCAATTTGATTGGCGAAATCCGCCTTGAGGACTTGGACGAAGCCCCAGACGCCAGCGCTTATTTCCTTGTTCTCGAGTTGAAGCACGTGAACAACACAGACGGCAACATCACCATTGAATGGGAAGAAATCGCCAATCGAACTGGCGTGATTGGTGGAAACTTCAACTGGAACGTTGACCTTGGAAGTGCGGCTGGAAGCGAAACCTACCGTTTCGCTGCTCGAGGCTACGAAGGTGGCGATTTGCTTTGCCCACCATCGGAGTACAACCCAGATGAGAGCTGTGCGATTCCTTTCGACATCACGATTGACACCTACGAACCGAACCTCCTTGACATCCAGGTCTTGAGTCCGGGTAC
>Ga0315330_10001731_pt1 | contig 14786 bp, 16 predicted proteins | sample M140m34915metaG_FD_203453 | JGI IMG/M metagenome (GOLD analysis project Ga0315330, IMG submission 203453) | Ammonia-oxidizing marine archaeal communities from Monterey Bay, California, United States - M1 40m 34915 | ecosystem: Environmental > Aquatic > Marine > Intertidal zone | place: USA...
TTATACAATGGGCTAAATTTTGTCGGTGGAAGTATTCTAATTCCAGACATAGGAATAAATGGAGTTATTGTTTTCAATTTAAATGGAAATACATTCCTAGCATGGGAAGCTTCTTGCGCTAACCATAGTATTAAAAATTGCTCTTCTTTATTTTTAAGTGGAGTTCTAGCTGAATGTAATTGCGAAAATTTTCAATACAGCCTTGCTACTGGACAATTACTTAATCCTAGCGAGGACTTGAACCCTCCCCGAGGATTGCTTTACTATCAGATTCAAAATTTTAATGGTACTTTAAGAGTTTCAAATTAAAATAATATTTATGAGTTCAAAAAGTTCTAGCTTTTTTAAGGGTTCAATTTTTATAACTACATTTTTACTTTTTGGCCCTTTTGTTAAGGCTCAACTTTTGGAGATAGATTACACAAAAGACAAAAGAGAAGAAAATACCTTTAAAGCCCAATTCATAAGAACAGGAATAATAGGGGCTAGTAGTTTAAAAAATTTAGACCTTACTGTAGAGGCTTTAAAACTCACTTTAAATAATAAACAAAAAAGTCAGTTTGCTTTTACATTATATGGCACAAATACAGTGTGGAGGGGAAATAGAATTGATGAACTTAACACATTTGACTTTTTGATGAATCCGATAGGCGGAAGAATTAACGGTAGCTTTTTTACAAGCTATACGATTGATAAAAAGGATCTACAAAACACAAAATTAGCTTTAAGCCTAGGGAAGAAGTGGATTCAAGGCCCCCCAATCCCTAATTTTAAAAATTCTTCTTTTATTGATAACTATGGGCGTTTTGGATGGATTTACCAAAAAACATTGGCAGAAGATGCTCTAACAAATAGCGCGTTGATTTTTTGGACCTTCCCCAGTTTAGTTTTTCATCAAATATCTGAGGAAAATATAAAAACATTTTTTAACGATCAGTTAGACCCTTTTTCCTACGGTTATACTTTAGAATTTGGTTTAGAATACAATAAAAAAGTAAAGATCACGCTAATTGGGCAACAGATTCTCAATTCAGATCCTGAGGGAGATTTTGATCAAATTGTTGCACGGTTAATTTTTAGTTATAGATTCTAGAAACGAAGACTTAATCCTGTTAAAAAATTAATCCCTGCCTGTGGATAATACCCAGCCCCTTCAATTGTTTTCACTTGTCCTGGTGTAGAAAAATCATCATAAGTATAGAAATACCCATTAGATTCATATTTAATATTAAAAATATTATTAATAATAAAGGACCACTGAATTTCTGAAAGCCATTTGTTAGGGTTCCAAGTAAATACTGCATTTAAATCGTTCACAAAATAGGCATCTAAAGTTGAATTTTCTGAGTCAATATTTCCCATATACTGCCTAGAAACATATTTAGATAAAAATCCTATTTGAACCCCTGTTGAAGGTGCAAAAACAATAGCACTGCCTCCAACAAAGTTTGGGGAATATGCCAATTGTGTTTTCCCCAAATTCTTTAAAAAACCATCGCGTTTAAAATAAAAATCTAAATTTTGATTACTGCTAATTGCAATATTTGGTTGCCACAACCAGTTTGAATTAAGCCTAACTTTAAAGTCTAATTCTATTCCAATACGGCGACTTTTACCAACGTTTTGTCGAATTGGAGCTCCAACTTCATCAATTGCCCCAGTTAATACTAATTGATCTTTATATTCCATCCAATAAACATTAGTTTGTGCTTGGAGCTTTGAGGTCTTAAATCGCCAGCCAAGTTCAAAGTCATCTAATTTTTCTGGCTTGGGAGTTCCATTTTCATAATCAGTTCTATTAGGTTCTCTCTGTGCTTTAGAATAAGAAAAATATAGACTCCCCTTAGGACTTAATTTATAAGTGAGCCCTGCTTTGGGATTAAAAAATAAAAAATTGTCATCTACTGAAAAAGTATTTGGCCCAGCAATTATTCCAGTTACTACATAATTAATTGAACGCACTTGTAAATCTAAAAAACTGGTAAACTTATTAGAAAATGTATGTGATAATTTAGCAAAAAGGCTACCTTCAGTTTTAACCCCTTGGTTTTCGTAAAATTTGTGATTTGGACTAGTATCACCTATTTTTTGTCCCCAGATAAGATTTCCAAAGTGATCACCAACATATTTACTGTATAGCCCTCCAAAATTTAAAGTTGTGTCATCGGTTTGATAATTTAACCCTAAAGTGACAACATAATAATCATTATCAAGCCATTTTTGTGTGATATTTTCAGAATCAGTAATCGAGGCATTACCAACTTTCAATGGATTTAGTTGAAGATATTGAAAGCTAGTATTACCAGCAAAACTAATATTTTGATTAAACCACAAGTCATTGTACTCTTCATAATATCCACTCCCATGAGTGTAATTTAATCCAACTGCGAAGTTCCATACTGAATTTAATCTTTCATTCCAGTGAAATTGATAATGTTCTTGACTGTAATTATCTACCTGATTGTCGTAGAATGATACTAGATTGCCACTTTCATCATATATTTCTCCTGCAGGGTTGTATGTTCTATTTGATTCAAGTGTTAATGCATCTATTCCATACCAAGATTGATAAGTGATCTCTTGTCCCCCAAACACAAGAGCTTTTATAAGAGTATTCTTATCTTTAAAAGTTCCTTGAAAGAAATACGCATCTAAATCTGAAGAGGCCCGTTCTATATAGCCATTAGAGTTAATTTGAGATAAACGTCCAGATAGCGTAAAAGTATTATTTAGTGTTCCTGATGAAAATTGTAATGTGTTTTTTAATGAACGAAAACTCCCTAAACTAGAAGCAATAGAAGCAAATGCATCTTCTTGTACAGCTTCCGTTTTTAAATTTAAACTGGCTCCAAAAGCCCCTGATCCGTTTGTAGAGGTGCCTACGCCACGTTGAAGTTGAATAGCGTCAACAGAGGAAGCAAAATCAGGGAGATTTACCCAAAAAGTTCCTTGAGATTCTGAATCATTATATGGGATTCCATTTATGGTAACATTTACACGAGTCGCATCACTACCTCTTACACGAATTCCTGTATATCCTATACCCGCTCCAGCATCACTTGTTGTTACAACTCCTGGAAGGTAATTAAGTAAAATAGGAATGTCTTGACCTAAGTTTCTTGGATTTAAATCTTCACGAGTAATATTTGTAAAAGTAACTGGGCTATCTTCACTAGCCCGAATACCAGTAAGTTGTACTTCCTCTAAACTAATTAACGAAAGGGAATCAATAGCCATCTTAGAATTCGATTCTTGTGCTAAGAGGTTTATTGAAGTTAAAATTAATATAAGTGTTAACGATATAGGTTTCATTTGAATAGATTTATTCAAATAAAAGGGGCAATTATTTGTCGGTAAAATAATTTTATTATATTTCCCTTGGCAGCATTACCCGCCCAGGTTCATTGGGTATGATCTCAGCCATTTTAGCACCCCTTTGAGATTGATATTAAAATTAATTAAAAAAATAATATCAGTTAAAATAAACTAAGAAAATCTTGTTATTTAATTGTTGTAAAAAAATTTAACTAATATTATTTTTTTAACATTTTTAGTATTTCTTCAGCTTTTTTTAGTCGCCTTTTTAAATTTCCCGTTAACAATGTATACGATAACTTTTCTTTTTTTAAAAGACTTTCAAAATAATAGAACATCTCATTTCTGTTGTTTGGACTATCTCTCAAATCGTCACGCTCCCAAGGTACATCAATGTCAGTCAAAAAATAATGATCGTATTTAAAAGTATCTACCCAATGCTGAATTTCAGGAGAACAATAACCATCAAAATGAGTTTCTGACCAAGCTTTTGTAACCAAAATATTAGTGTCACAAAAAAGAAATTGGCTAGCATTTTTTACAAGATCATTTTCCTGTTTTATTTGACCTTTCGCAATAGAAAAGAGATCGTTTAAAGTGCAAACTTGTTGTTTTTTATCCCATTTTCTTTGAAGATAATTTCTTGCGAATTCAGGCACCCATTCAGTTTTATAATGCTCAGCCAAAGATCTAGCTAGAGTAGTTTTTCCCGTAGACTCAGGTCCGTATAAAACAATCCTTAAACAGTCACTTTTTTGCTGATGTATATTTTTTTCCATTGGATGTAACCAAAGATAGCAATTAGGGTAAAAATAAAATATTGAACACTTGTAAGGCCCAACCCTTTGTATAAATAAAGTGGAATTGAGATAATATCCCCAATAATCCAAAAAATCCAGTGTTCAATTCTTTTTCTGGCCATAAACCACATACCAAGAAAAAATAATGCTGTGGTAAAACAATCTACAGGTGCTGACCAATCATTCCATTTGTCAAAAAAATTATAAACCCCAACAACAAAAAAAAGAATTAGTATAAAAAAAAGACTCCACCATTTTCTTTCAAATGGATCCATTTTAGAAATTGGGTTTTCAGACTTTTTCTTTTTTTTATTCTGCCAGAAATACCAGCCATATATACTCACCAGAAAGAAATAAGCATTTATGAGCATATCCCCTAAAAGATTCGCTTTGAATAATAAATAAACAAATATTGCAGTAGAAATCATTCCTGATGGATATACGGCTATTTGATTGCGTTTAGCAAAATAAACACTAAGAAGTCCCAATATTACTGCAGTCGCTTCTAAAGCGATATCTAGAGTCTGATAATTTTCATAGGGACTAATTAAAAATTCAAAAATTGGGTTCATAATTACTACGGTCGCCTTTGACTATTTTTAAATGTAACATTACTGAATGCTCTTCCTTGAAAGTTTTTCGAATAAGGGGTAAAAGGCCTTGCATTACGGAGTCAAAATCGCCATATACTTGTGTGCTTAAAGGGTTCTCTTTTATTATAAAGCCTAGAGATCTAAGTTGTAGTATAAATGATTTTATTGTTGGTATAAAGTCCTTTTTTAAAGGAGTCAAGGTTAATTCTATGGAAATTTTCATTTATTATTTTTTGTTTTTGCAAGACTTAAACAAAAGCCATCAAAGTATCTAAAGTATAATTTATATTTTTTAACACTATTTCTGAAAATAATTGACCCAATCCCTTCCTTTGAGTTGTCTTCAAGTGGATCAATTAATATTTGTTTGCTAAAATTTAATCCAGGTTTTCGAAAGGCTTTATATAGTGCTTCTTTAGCGGTCCAAATCTGAGAAAGATAATGGATATCCTTATTTTTTTTTAAATCCGAAGATTCTTTTACATGTAAAAATCGAGGTGCAATCCTAACAATTTTTTCATGAAAATATTCTAGATCAATTCCTACTGGTTTAGAGGAAATTGCAATTGCAGCGATATCTTTAGAGTGACTTATAGAAAGGTGTCTACCGTCAGTTAGATAAGGTGCGCCATTTTTATCATATTTGTGATTTAAAGGTTGAATATTATGGCTTTTTAGTAGTTTTCTGATCGCTAAATAACCTTTCCTATGAACTTTACTCCTTCGTTTAGATAATCTAGTTAAAGCATCTTTAGAAAGCTCCAAACCATTAGCGAGTTCGCTTTCAGACTCATTAATTTTCCACATTCCAATTTGAGTCGTAAATTCTATATTTTCATTGTAAAATAGAGGCATTTGAAATCATTTAGAAAGGTTGTATTATTGTAATTGTAAAAAACAAATGTACAATTATGGAATCGAAAACTTCACAGCGTTTACCCTATAAAGTTAAAGATATAAACCTTGCAGAATGGGGCCGTAAAGAAATTTTACTAGCCGAAAAGGAAATGCCGGGTTTAATGGCATTAAGAAAAGAATTCGGTAAAGAACAACCCTTAAAGGGGGCACGAATTGCTGGATGTCTTCATATGACAATACAAACTGCAGTCCTTATTGAAACTTTAGTTGCTCTAGGTGCTGATGTAACTTGGAGTTCTTGTAATATATTTTCTACTCAAGACCATGCTGCATCTGCTATTGCTGCTGCTGGTATTCCTGTTTTCGCCTGGAAAGGTATGAACGAAGAAGAGTTTGAATGGTGCATAGAACAAACTCTCCATTTTGGAGATGATCAAAAGCCTTTAAATATGATTTTGGATGATGGAGGTGATCTTACCAATATGGTATTAGATGAATTCCCAGAGCTAATAAATGAGATTCGTGGGCTTTCAGAAGAAACTACTACAGGTGTTCACCGTTTATATGAAAGAGTTAAAAATGGAACTTTACCAATGCCTGCAATTAATGTAAATGATTCTGTTACTAAATCAAAATTTGACAACAAATACGGTTGTAAAGAAAGTGCCGTAGATGCAGTTCGAAGGGCTACTGATGTAATGCTTGCCGGAAAACGAGTTGTTGTTTGCGGATATGGAGATGTAGGAAAAGGAACTGCAGCTTCTTTTCAAGGAGCTGGAGCAATAGTTACTATTACAGAAATTGATCCCATTTGTGCACTTCAAGCTGCTATGGACGGTTTTGAAGTAAAAAAATTATCTAGTGTCATTTCAAATACAGATATTGTCTGTACAGCTACAGGAAATAAAGACATTTTAAAAAAAGAATATTTCTTAGCAATGAAAGACAAGGCTATTGTTTGCAACATTGGTCATTTTGATAATGAAATTGACATGGCCTGGTTAAACGAAAATTATGGACATACTAAATCAGAAATCAAACCGCAAGTTGACCTTTATACACTAGAAAATGATAATCAAATCATTGTATTGGCAGAAGGAAGATTAGTGAATTTAGGTTGTGCTACAGGCCACCCAAGTTTTGTGATGAGTAATTCGTTTACTAATCAAACTTTAGCTCAAATAGAATTGTGGCAACGTTCAGCTCAATACGAAAATAAAGTTTATATGCTGCCTAAGCATTTAGATGAAAAAGTAGCTGCTCTTCATCTAGATCATCTAGGCGTAGAGCTAGAGGCGCTTTCTTCTGAACAAGCTGAATATATAGGCGTAAAGGTTAAGGGTCCTTATAAACCAGAATACTATAGATATTAAGGCTTATTTGTTTGTTAATCTCGTTAAATAATGGAGCATAAAAAAACCCACTTTTACAAGTGGGTTTTTTTATTTGTTTTAAAGAATTGTTACTATGCTTCGAAAGGAACAACAGACACAAAAGATTTATTGTCTTTCTTCTTAGTAAATTTAACAACTCCATCGACTCTTGCGTGAAGTGTATGATCTTTACCTAAATAAACATTTTCTCCTGGATTATGTGCAGTTCCACGTTGTCTGATAATAATATTTCCAGCTCTAGCTGCTTGTCCTCCAAAAATCTTAACTCCAAGTCGTTTCGACTCAGATTCTCTTCCGTTTTTAGAACTACCTACTCCTTTTTTATGTGCCATGACAATTAGTTTTTAGTGGTTATTTTGATACAGCAGCAACTAAGTCTGCTTTTTTCATCGAAGAAATTCCTTCAACTCCTTTGGCTTTTGCTTCTGCTTTAAGCTGTGCAACAGTCATACTTGTGTACTCTTTTTTCTCTGCTTTAGGTGCTACTTTTTTGGTGACGGTCTTTTTAGGTACTTCTTTTTTCGCTGCAGGAGCCACTTTTGCCGCTGCCTTAGTTTCCTTTTTTGGTGCACTAGACTCAGCTGCTTTTTTAGATTTTGAACCCGTGGCTTGTATTTTTTCAATTACCAATTCAGTAAGGGCTTGACGGTGTCCATTTTTAACACGGTATCCTTTGCGTCGTTTTTTCTTAAAAACGATTACTTTGTCACCCTTAAGGTGACTGACCACTTTTGCTTCTATAGAAGCTCCGTTGATAGACGGGGCTCCAATTGAAACTTTTTTACCGTCGTCTAACAAAAATACTTTGTCAAAGGATACTTTTGAACCCTCCTTATCTGTTAAACGATGTACAAAAAGTTTTTGGTCTTGCACAACTTTAAATTGTTGCCCTGCTATTTCTACAATTGCGTACATTTTTGGTTATTTAATGGTCGGCAAATATAGTGCTTTTTGGGAACAAAGCAATTTTCTTTTTACCCTTATTCTTTGTCAACAGAGTATTTACCAGGGCCAATAAAATAGATAACAATAAAAGCAATTAAATACATTAACGATTTTTCTTTTCTAGAAAAAGGATCGCCATCATGTGCAATTGCAAAAGCCACTAGCATTGTAGATGCAGGGAAAATACTAAATAATCGCGTTTTCCATCCAATAATTATAAAAATAGGCGCTATAAATTCACCAAAAGAAGCTAAAATTAATGATGGAGCAACACCTATTCCGATTGGATCACCAAACTTAAAATTTCCATTAATTACCTTTAAAAACTTGCCATATCCATGAGTCATTAATGCTATTGAAAATCCAAAACGTAAAATAAGTAATCCTAGGTTTAGCTTTAATTTACTCATATTAGTGTTCTTTTAAATAGTACTTTATTGTTTCTTCAAGCCCTAATTCAAATGAAGTTTTTGGCTCCCACCCTAAATTATCTTTTATTTTTGAAGTATCAATTGCGTAACGGTAATCGTGTCCTAAACGGTCTATCACAAAACTTATTAGGGATTTAGAAGTCCCCTCTGGACGTTTTAATAGACGGTCTGTAATTTCAATTAATTTGAATACAATATCAATATTTTTAAGTTCATTATTTCCCCCTATTGCATAAGTCTCTCCAATTTCTCCCTGATGAAGAATAAGGTCGATTGCTTCTACGTGATCTTCCACATATAACCAATCCCTAATATTTTCTCCTTTACCATAAATAGGTAAAGATTTGTTTTCTACAATATTTTTGATAAATAAAGGAATGAGTTTTTCTGGGAATTGAGCCGGACCATAGTTATTTGAACAATTAGAGATCACTAAAGGCAATCCATAAGTATGGTAATAAGCTCGTGCCATGTGATCCGAAGCAGCCTTGGAAGCAGAATATGGTGAGTGAGGATCATAAGGGGTGTCCTCACTAAATTGCCCATTTTGACCAAGGCTGCCAAACACCTCATCTGTAGAAATATGATAGAATCTTTTTTCGGAAGTATGATTACCCCAATGCCTCCATGCTGCTTCCAAAAGATTTAAAGTTCCCTGTATATTGGTTTGAGCAAAGGTAAATGGATTCTTGATGGAATTGTCCACATGAGATTCTGCGGCAAGGTGGACTACCGCATCAAAGTCCTGAGTTTTAAAAAGTTCTTGCAACAATTTAAAATCATTAATATCCCCTTTAACAAAGCCATAATTTGGAGCCGCTTCACAATTCTTTAGGTTGTCTAAATTTCCTGCATAGGTAAGAACGTCCAAGTTTAAAATTTGAGTGTCGGGATAATTCTGAAGGAGCCTACTCACCAAATGAGATCCTATGAATCCGGCCCCTCCCGTTACTAAAATAGATTGAAATCTACTCATCTTGCTTCTATTCTTTTTATGCAATCTTCCAATGCGACTTCCCAACTAAGGAGCTGTAAAGATAAATGGTTTTCTATTCTTGTGGTGTCCAGTACTGCGTATAAAGGTCGTTTTGCAGCGGTAGGATAGGCTGCTGTGGCACAGGGTAAAAGCTTGCAAGGACTTTTTGTAAGTCCTACAATTTTCTGCGCAAAGTAAAACCAGGTAGTGGCTCCTCCATGAGCAAAGTGGTAACAACTGTAATCAAAAAAAGTGGGTTGATCGATATAGGTCAAAACGGTTCTTGCCAAATCCAGGCCATAGGTGGGTCGTCCCCACTGGTCATGGACTACATTAAGCTGTTCTTTGGTTTTACTAATTCGCATAATGGTTTTGACAAAATTGATTCCAAACGGACTAAACAACCACGAAATCCGAAAAGTGGTATGGAGGCACTTTGCCTTAGTCAATCGTTGCTCTCCTAGGTATTTGGATTTGCCGTAGGCGTTGATGGGATCACAATTATCCGTTTCTTGGTAAGGAACGGAAGCCGTTCCATCAAAAACATAATCCGTAGAAAAATGAACCAAGGACAGCTCGTTTTCTTCCGCAAAGGTTACAAGGTTTTGTACTCCTTCGGCATTGATTTGATACGCCTTTTCAGACTCCCACTCTGCCTGATCAACCTGTGAATAGGCGGTACAGTTGATGATGCCTCTAAAAGGATTTGTATCAAAATAATCTTGAAGTGTTTCTGGACAGACAAGGTCTACTTCCTGCCGGTTTGCAAAAATCAAGTGGTGGTTGGGGAATTCCGCTGCTACATTTCGAAAACATTGTCCTAACTGACCATCCCCCCCGGTAATTAAAAAACTAGACATACAGATTATCCTTAAAATCAAATAGTGGCGCTTCCGCCAAAGAGGGATGGTTTTGATCTTTTTCGGATTGAATCCATTCGCTCTTAGTAAGTTGCCAGTCGATGGCTAAAGTGAGATCATCCGGTCGAATACTCCCTTCACTTTGCTGATGGTAGTAGTCGTCCACTTTGTAGTGGAAAATAGAAGTTTCACTGAGTGTAATATAACCATGAGCAAAGCCTCTGGGAATAAATAGTTGCAGTTGGTTTTCAGCGCTTAGTTCTTGACTAAAATACTGACCAAAGGTTGGCGAACCTTTTCGGATGTCCACTACTATATCCAAAACCGTTCCCTGTGATACGCTAACCAGCTTAGATTGAGAAAAAGGTGGAAGTTGGTAATGCAGCCCACGTAAAACTCGTCTTTTCGAGTGGGTAAGATTGTCTTGACAAAAGTGAATTTTTCTCCCTATCGTGTTAGCAAAATTTTGATCCACAAAGTACTCACAAAAAGAACCCCGTTCATCAAAATGGACAACAGGCTTTAGTAAAAAAACTTCTGGAAATAAGGTGGGTATCGACTTCATGAAAAGGGTTCAACTACTATTAATGCGTAAAATTTGAAGTAAAAATAATCATTTTAAAATTGGATTAGCTCCCTACTACCTAAATCCCTCTACCAAGGGGGACTAGCTTTATGAAATAAAATTAAGAAGTGTGTTGGTGAGAATAGCGCTCTAGTAAGTAGTCGCCATAGGAAGTGCCTTTTAGTTTTTGGGCTTGCTTCAAAAGTTGCTCTTTGGAACTATATCCCTTTTGATACGCAACTTCTTCCAAACAGCCGATTTTAATGCCCTGACGTTTTTCAATGGTTTCGATAAATTGACCCGCTTCCAAAAGTGATTCGTGAGTTCCCGTGTCTAGCCAAGCAAAACCCCTTCCCAAGGTTTCAACCTGAAGTTTGCCTGCCTTTAAGAAGTGTTTATTTACCGCCGTAATTTCCAATTCCCCTCGATCTGAAGGTGTAATTTGTTTAGCTACTGAGACAACATCATTGGGGTAAAAATACAAGCCTACTACGGCTTGATTACTTTTGGGTTTCTTGGGTTTTTCTTCAATGGAAAGGGTCTTTCCCTGGTCGTCAAATTCAATGACTCCGTAACGCTGGGGATCCTTAACTGTATAACCAAAAATAGTGCCTTTTTGACCTGATTTTGTCCGATCAACCACAGCTTCCAACTGCTTCGAAAAATCCAAGCCGTAAAAAATATTGTCCCCTAAAATTAGACAAACTGGGTCTTCCCCGATAAAGTCTTCTCCCAAAAGAAATGCTTCTGCCAGACCTTTTGGTTGGGACTGAATTTTATATTGAAGAGTTATTCCCCATTGGCTTCCGTTGCCTAACAAACGCTCATATTGACTGATATCTTCAGGAGTGCTAATAAGCAACACCTCACGAATTCCCGCCAACATCAACACCGATAAAGGATAATAAACCATTGGTTTATCATACACTGGAAGGAGTTGTTTGGAGACTCCTAAAGTCACCGGGAAAAGTCGGGATCCATTACCGCCAGCAAGAAGAAGGGCTTTCATCAGCGATTATTTTTTTTAAAGATAGTCAGAATCATTCAAGTCTATTTTTAAATAAGTTCTAAAAGGATCTTTTTTCTTTTCAATGAAGAAAAATCTTTAAGGTATAAGTCTCTACAATTTTTTTTCATTGTTTGATATAAAGAGTCTTGTACCAAGGATAATGAATCTAATATTTTAGCTAATTCATTGGCTTGATTTGCATTTATACAGAACCCAATATTGTTTTCTTTAATTATTGAATTGGCTTCCCCAGATAAAGCCCCTATAATGGGTATACCAACAGCCATGTAGGTTTGAAGTTTTGCTGGAACAGTTTTGGAAAATAAAGGATTGTCATTTAATGAAAGAAATAAATAATCAGACTCCTTGAAATATTTTAATAATTTAGATGAACTTACAGGCTCAAAAAACTTAATGGTTTCTTTCAAATTTTTTGATTCAACTAGACTTTTGAGATTTTCTTTATTTCTTCCATCTCCAATTAATCTGACTTCAATTTTATTTCTTTTGCATAATGAAATCGCCTCAACTAAATTTTCAAGATTCTGAGCCTCTCCAAGGTTACCTGTGTATGAAATGACAATTTTTTCTGATTTAGTAGAGCTTATATTTTTATGCTTAACATTTTCAAAAATGGATTCTGCCCAGTTTGGATAATATACTGACTTTTCGGGACTAATCCTTTTATTAGCAATTTCCTTAAAACTTTTTGATCCTAGCAGAATCAAATCAAATTTTTTATAAAACCATTTAAAGAGCTTTTCTGCAATACTGAGTAATGTTTTAGATTTAATTATTCCAACTGCACTTAAAGTATGCGGCCACATATCTAAATCCCATAATATAACTTTTGAACCTTTTATCTTTTTATAAATAAGAGCTGGTAAAAAAAGTAATGGTGGAGATGTATGGTGAATTAATAAGGTGTCGTATTTCCTATGGGTTACTATAAGCCAAAATGTGAAAAGGAATAATGACAAAAAATAGGATAGGTAGTTAAGCGATAAAAAAAGTTTTCCCCCACCACCCCTTGGAATTACTGGAAGTCTAAAAACAGTTGCTGTTTTGTGTGTTTTTTTACTACCAAAAATGCTAAACCCTTTAAGAATTTTACCCTTTGGATAGTTAGGATTAGAAGTAACTACTGAGGTGATAATATTTTCAGTTGAGAACCAATCTACAACATCATTTATTTTAAAATATTCTGGGTAGAAATGATTAGTAAAGATTAAGACTCTTTTTTCCACACATTTTGATTTACATAATCAGTGTAAGAAAGGATGATTTTTTCAATCTTCTCAGAAACATTATCTGCTCTATAGTCTAGAACAGAAATTTCATTCTTTTTTGGAAGTAAGGTATTTTCCAAAAAAGTAACTGCCCTTAAAATTCTCTGTTGATTTAAATCGGTAAACATTACTGCAGCTTCTTCCATTGCTTCTGGTCTCTCATGTGAGGATCTGATATTTATTGATTTGAAATTTAGTATAGAAGCCTCCTCTGAAATTGTACCACTATCTGATAGTACTACAAATGAATTTAATTGAAGAGAGTTATAATCTATAAAGCCTAGGGGATCTAAAAACTGAATTTTATTAGAAGGACTTACGTTAACTTTCTCTAATTGATTTCTGGTCCTAGGGTGAGTAGAAAATATAATTGGGTAATTATACTTTTCTACTAGATTATTTAAGGTTGAAATTAGTGTACTAAGCTTTTTAGGATTATCTACATTTTCCTCTCTATGACATGAGACTACAAAATAGGCTCCTTTTTTAATGTTAAGGGATTTAAGAATTGAAGATTGCTTTATTTTATCAAAATAAAATTTTAATACTTCATTCATAGGAGAACCTGTCTTAATAATTCTATCAGCACTGATTCCTTCTTTTAAAAGGAACTCTCTTGCTATTGATGAATAAGGCAGGTTAATGTCTGCTATGTGATCTACGATTTTTCTGTTGGTTTCTTCTGGAACATTTTGATCAAAACATCTGTTCCCAGCCTCCATATGAAATATTGGGATTTTATACTTTTTTGCAACTAGTGCGGAAAGACAGCTGTTGGTGTCTCCGAGAACAAGCAGTGCATCTGGATTTATTTTTTTTAGTGCAGGCTCAGTTTTAATTATAATATTACCTATTGTTTCAGCAGCTGAACTACCGGCAGCTTCTAAAAAAATATCTGGCTTTTTGATTTCTAATTCTTCAAAAAAAACTTGATTTAAGTTGTAATCATAATTTTGCCCAGTGTGAATAAGTGTATGTTTAATAGACCTAGATTCATTAAGCCTGGAGATGACCCTAGATAGTCTAATGATCTCAGGTCTAGTGCCAACAATAGTTACAACATTTAAAAGTTCTTGTTCCATTTAACTAAATTAAACAAATTCAGGATAGGTGTCAGGGTCATTTTGTTCATAAGGCTCGTTTATCCAAAAAAATGTGAGTAATTCTTCGTCTCCAACATTAGTTATATTATGCGTATACCAAATGGGCATATCAACATAGCTTGGTGAATTACCATCGAGCTCAAAAGAAATAATCTTGTCTGTTGAGTATTTTCTAAGCTCAATTTTAGCCTTTCCTTTAATTACAGAAAAACGCTCAAACTTTCTAGTGTGGAAATGATTCCCTCTAACTATCCCGATATTGGATGTTGAATAAGAAGATTGTCCTGTTGAGAGTGCTTTAGAAAGTTCAAAAAAACTTCCCCTACTATCTGAATGTATTTGATACTGTTTGGGAAAAAATTCTTTATGGTTAATGTAGCTCCTAAAAGTATTAAAGAGGTCTTTGTCAAATTTTGATTCTAGATTTGGAATTTTATTCTCCTTGATATATTGTTCATTAAATAAACTCATTTTTTCTAAAACCTTAGAAACTTTAATTTCTTTTAGAGAATCAAAATTTATCACTTCTATCCTTCTTGTCAATAGGTCTAACAGTGAGCTTATGTAGTCATCAATATAAATAAGTTTTAAAGTATTATCAGCTATAATTTTTGGAGACTGATGGTTTAATAGTTGATGTGAAAAAGT
>Ga0315330_10001734_pt1 | contig 14775 bp, 13 predicted proteins | sample M140m34915metaG_FD_203453 | JGI IMG/M metagenome (GOLD analysis project Ga0315330, IMG submission 203453) | Ammonia-oxidizing marine archaeal communities from Monterey Bay, California, United States - M1 40m 34915 | ecosystem: Environmental > Aquatic > Marine > Intertidal zone | place: USA...
GTTAAAAATATCGGTATAATTATTGTATAAAAAGGGTGTTTCTGCTCTACATAATTGTACGTATTTATCATTATCGCTGTCTTTTATCATTTGATTTTTCATTTTAAATGTATCTAATTTTCTTATTTCATCTCTAAGTGTAACACTATGTTTTACACGACGTATAGTATTTGTATTATCCTCACTTCCCATTTCACTGACCATTTTTTGTAAATTTAATTTTTCATCTGGAGATAAATTTGCCATATTATAATATTATTTTACTAATACCTTTTATGTGTATTTATTAATAATAGATATATTGATATTTAGCAAATAAATTAATATTTTTATCTTTGAAATATGTATAGTATAGTAAAAAATGAACTATTTGTTAATTTTTATGTTAATTGTATTTATTTTAGTAATATGTTCTTCATTATTTGTATCATGTAATAATGCGTTACCTCATTATATGGATACAATATTCCAAAAACATTCCGGGGTTGAAGGATTTTCTAACAACTCAAACACTTTAGATTATTCTAGTCAAGCTAACCATAGTGCAATGGATACTTATAAGCCATTTTTAATTGAAAAGCCCGCTGCTGAATGTAAAAAAGTATATGGATTTACAGGTTTATTTTGTGAACCTAGCAGCATAGATAATCCTTTAGATAAATTTGGAGGTTTAGAAGGTAAATTAGAATGTAAAGATAATTCCGGTCTAACAAACTCAAGAGGCGGATTATGTTTAACTGATGAACATAAAAAATTATTATCTACACGTGGTGGAAACATGGGTGAATGTAAACAAGATATTGGTGAGTAAATAAATAAAAATTTTGTAGTAACAAATTACTATAAAATTTACAGCGTGTATTATTCTAATGTTTTCATACATATGTCACAATACGTTATATTTTTACAATGTTCTGGGTCAATGTCAATATAATCGGATACAATATTATGTACACAGTTTTTTTCTATATAAGATTCAATAATTTTATATAATTCTACTATTTCATTATTATTATCAATATCAATAATATAATTTTCTAATTTTTCTTTTGCTGAAACTAAATCTATTATAATATTTTGCATTCTGTAATTATCCATCCTATATTTCTATTATATAATATTTATATCTTTTTTAAATATTAATAAACTATATATACTAATATTAAAATGGAAAATAATCACATTTTACAGACAACACCTATTTTTATTTTTATTTTATTGATTTCGGGTAATTATATTGGAGAATTATTACCGTGTAAAGTTCAATATTTTGTTTCAAACAATATATATTTTAAACATTTGCTTGGTTTTATGACTTTATTATTTTTTGTAGTACTTACTATGCCAACAGTATTTGGCGAAAAAATAATATTGAATAGTTCATTGTTATATCTATTTTATTTATTTTTTATTAATACTTATTATAAAATTTTCATTTTTAACGTTATTATATTTGCGTTCATATATTTAGTTGATATATCTTTAGGTAATATGCAAGACGAAAACGAAGAAACAGAAGATAAAAATGATAACAAAATATTATTTGAAAAAATAAGATATATATTATTATGGGTAGTAATAATTACAACAATTATAGGATTTTTAATATACTTAGGAAATAAAAAACGTGAATATGGTAATCAATTTAATTATTTAACTTTTATATTTGGTAAACCATCATGTTTAAATAGTTCTCCAAAAATAAAATCTTATTTAAGTGAAATAATGTATGCTTTCCGTTAAATTTATTTATTTTTTAAATAGAAAATAAATAATTTACATAATGTAGTTTATTTAATACGTTACATGGTTTAAATATACATAGCTAACACACTAGGACTAATTTTATCTTCTTGCTTAATGAATTTATCAATATGTTCTGGTAAAACTGTAAATGGGAAACTAACATCAATATGCAGGTCCTTTTCAAATAGTTTTTCATCCGGTTTGACCAACCGAAATAAATTCAACTTTGTGTAAATAATTTCCAAAGACCTTTTTAAATTACGCACACCATCTTCGCTTTTAGTAATATCTTTATTGGAAATAATATGTTGCAATGTTTCATCTGGAATAATAACATCTTCTTCTGTAAAATTCACTTGTTCACGAATTTTAGGTAATAGATGTTTGCGTGCAATAACAACCTTTTCTTTAGAATCGTAACCCTTTGTTTGAATACGATACATTCTATCGCGAAGAATAGGGTTTACCTTACTCTCATCATTGTAACTGAATATGAATAAACATTTACTCAAATCAAATTTAACTTCTGTAAAATATTTATCATGGAATTCACTATTTTGAGAAGTATCAGTAAGATGTGTTAGAATACCAGCAATTTCTTCACCTCTTGGTGTATCACTAATTTTATCTAATTCATCAAAGTAAATAACCGGGTTCATGCATTTACTATCAATCAAAATTTGTACAATTTTACCCCAACTACTACCTTCATATGTATAGGAATGACCTTCCAAAAAGCTACTATCACCAGTACCGCCAAGAGCAATAAATGCGAATTCTCTACCTAGAATTTTACTAATACCTTCTTTAACTAGAGTTGTTTTACCAGTACCCATAGGTCCTTTAATTGCGATTGCTGTACCAACAGCAGATGGGTTAGAAATCCATTGACCCATCATTTGCATAATTTGCATTTTGGCATCATTTAATCCAAATACACAATCGTCTAGTTGGTTTTTGGCATTAGCCATAAAATTATGACAAACATCAACACCATCAGTAATCTTAACATCTAGATTTTTATTAATTCCAAATGGAATCTTCATAAAAGTATCAACCCAATTTTTAATTTTGTAATATTCTGGGTCACCCGGCTCCATTGTCTTCAATACATTTAGCTTTTGCATTGCAGTTGCTTTGAAATATGCGGGCATTTTGGCATCAAGTAATGCTAACCTATATGGCTTATCAATATTAATATGTTTATTGATTTCTTTAAGGTCACCCATAATGCGTAATTGTTCTTTATTAGAGAGTTTTTTACGAAAGTAATCAATTTCATTCGTTCTTTTCTTATCATTATGGATAAGTTTATGATAAGTTTTCGCGTTCTTAGACCTAGCCTTTTTGATTAATTTATTAATAGAATCTTTGCATTCATTAATCGCATTTTTCAGGATTTTACTATTGGGTTTCTTTGCGTATTGTTGAGCCAATGTTTTCTTTGTTTCAACCAGTTCTAGATATTCTTGTTCAACATCTGTTAATATAATCTCTTCGGTTTCTGATGTATTCTTCTTTTTCTTTTTATTGTTATTTTTGTCATTAATTTGTTCTACAGAACCAACACGTTCATACGTTTCTTTCATAAACGCTTGTTCATCATCGCTATCACAATCTGCATCATCTTCAACATATTCATCTTCCTCTTCTTCGGCCCCATCTAATGCAAGAACAATATTATAAATGCCTTTTTCATCTTCCTCATCATAGTCTTCGTCATCCTCGTCATCCTCGTCATCATCATCTTCATCTTCTGTATCTTCAATATCCTCTTCTTCATCGTCTTCATATTCTTCTTCTTCTTCATCCTCTTCAACTGATCCATCACTTTCATCATCCTCATCGGCCATACTACGTGTACGAGGTCTATTATATTTTTTGGTGGTAGTTTTGTTATTTTTGTTATTTTTTTTATTATTAGCAGTATCCTTTGCCCGATTTTTCATATATTTAGATGGAAAGATATTTGAAATGAGTTTTTGTAATTTTGCGACATCAATATCGTCTTCGTCATCTTCTTCTTCTTCTTCATAATGCTTGCGATTATTCTTTTTATTCTTTTTATTTTTTGACTTTTTTGAAGGGACATATAGTGATTCCGATGATTCAGTTTCATATTCAGTTTCATATTCAGAATCTTCTTCACTATCACTATCCTTATTCTTCTTAAGCTTATTCTTAAGCATTTCCTTACGTTGTTGAGTTTTAGATTTAATAGTCATTGTGACAAGTATAGTTGATATAAGTATTAGTTATTTTTTAACTCAATTTTTTACATAATTCTAATATATATAATATATAAATGTATGATTTAATAATAGTTGGTGGTGGTATATCTGGTTTATATTTGTACTATAAATTATTGAATACAGGTAAAAATATAATATTATTAGAAAAAAACGATAGATATGGTGGTCGTATATTACAACATACTGAAAAAATAAACGGTGAAGTGTATTCATTTCCAGCAGGTGCAGCAAGATTTAATTCAAACCATGTAGAAGTAATAAAATTGTTAAAAGAATTAAAATTATTGGATTTTCGCAAAGATAAGGGAGGTAGTTCAAGTATAGATTTTGTTGATAGTAATAATAATTTTCCTAGTAAATTTGATAATAAAAATGGGTTTGTTTATATAAATAAAATATTAGATAAAGCGAAAGGTGAAGAAATAGAAAAATTAAGAAAATATACTTTTCAAGAGTATGCAAAGAAACACTTGAAAAAAGAAGAATTAGAATATATGTTGATAGCATCAGGATATAGCGGACAACTAAAAAATATGAACATGTATGATGCCTATCATTTATTTTCAAAAGGTATTCGTACAGATATGCAATATTATAGTGGTTATTATCATCATATGATAGATGCATTAGTAAAAAAGATAAAAGAAAGTAATGGTATATTAAAACAAAACAGTGATGTAAAATTAATAGATTATGATAGTAAAAAAGAAAATTATGTAGTTTCTGTAAACAATAAAGAAATTAAAAGTAAACAAATTGCATTATGCTTACCAAAAGAATCATTATTATCATTTTCTTTTTTGAATCCTATAAGAAATATATTAGAAAAGTCAATATCATGTAAATCATTATGTCGTGTATATGCGTTATTTAATAAAGAAGATATTTGGTTTAAAGATTTGAAAAAAAAGGTAATAACAGATAATAAATTAAGATATGTAATACCTATGAATGTAGAAAAAGGTTTGATAATGATATCATACACCGACGATAAATATACAAAATATTGGAATAGTATGAAAACAGACAAAGAAGTAAAAGATGCAATAGTGAAAAACGTGAAATTAACATTTAAAAGGGAAATAAATGCACCAGAAAAGGTATGGGTATTTAATTGGGATTGTGGTGTAGGATATTGGAATAAAGGAATAGATAGTAATAAGGTAGCAAATCAAATAACAAATCCTTGTAAAAATTTATATATTTGTGGTGAAAATTATAGCTTAACCCAAAGTTGGGTAGAAGGTTCTCTTGAATCGTGTAATAGATGTTTAACAATAATTAATAAGAATAATCATCATAATAAGCTTGAATAATAAGTTTTGAACCATCCCATAACATTAATAATATACCAAATAGTATTAAATAAATATCATTATATTTTCTTCCCTTATACAGAAGAAATGGTCCAAAAACAAATACAGCAAGTATCCTACCTAAATAGTATAATAAATGTTGGTATAATTTCAAAGTTTCATTGAAATTTTCTTTCCATTCAATCTTGAAGTTTTCTTTAAACATTATATATATATATTTATATAAAATGAAAAAAGGAGTTTGTGCTAGTTGTTTAGATTTTGATATAGAAAAAGTAGTAAAATCAAAAGAATCTTTAAAACCTGAATGGTTAAAAGAAACAGATTTTGTTCGTGAATTTATAAATAGTAATAGTATGACTTTAAAAACCCCATATTTTAGTAATGTTGAAATGAGATTGGAGTTGGGTAAAAAATTATGTAATAAAAAAATATTATACTGGGCAGCAGATGAGAAAAAGGATAAAAGTCCAATAATAAAAGATGCGAAGGTAGCATATAATAAATTTGAGAATAGTGGTGTAACAAAATCAAATGATAATGGAAGTGTAAAAATAAAACTGGGTTGTCCTCAATTATATAAAGCAAGACAAACGAGTGATAAAAAATACAATACATTTTTCCGCCATATGCATTTTGTAGTAGAGAATAATGGAAAATGGGGTAATCAAATATATACAAAAGTAGTAATTTGTAAATATAATCTAGAAAAATTTATGAATGAAAAGAAAGATGATTTAACAGTAATAATAAATGCGTTACCAAGTGAATACTATGGAAAAGATCATATACCAAAAACATTTAATTTATTTAATAAAGATGTATCAAAAATGTCAATAATAGAATTAGAAAAATGGTTTGAAGAAGTAGTAAAAATACATTATCCAAAATTAAATACATATATAAAAAGTAAAAAATTAAAAATAAATGAAGTACCTATAATAGTATATTGTGCTCATGATAAATGTAACGCAGCAGAATTAACAATAAAAGAATTAATGAAAAAAAGTTTTGTAAATATTAATGAATATAGTGGAGGAATGAAAGAATATAGAAAATTGTATAAGGAAGATAATTAAAAAATTGAATTTATATTATTTAAAATTATATAAACATATTAATATATAGATATATTAAAATGTCACCACAAAATACAGTGATGGATGATTATACACCTTCATCTAGAATTATTGGGGTACAGTTTAGTATGTTATCACCAGAAGAAATTAGAAAAAATTCAGTAGTGGAAGTTACATCGCGTGATACATACATAAATAATAAACCAGTAATCGGTGGATTGTTTGACCCTCGTATGGGGGTACTAGAACCAGGATTGATCTGCCCAACAGATGGATATACGTATATAAATACGCCTGGTTATTTTGGTCATATTGAATTGGCCCGTCCAGTCTTATTTATAACACATTTAAAAGAAATAATGAAGTTCTGTAAATGTGTCTGTTTTAAATGTAGTAAACTAAAAATCAATAAAAATTTGCATAAACATATTTTAAATAAATCAGCAAGTGAAAGATGGCAATATGTAACAAATTTGGCACCAAATGTGAAGCGTTGCGGTGATTGTACTGAAGATGGTTGTGGATATAAACAACCAGATAAGATTCAAGTAGAAGGAATGTCAACTATTCAGGCAATATGGGAAAAAATGGATACTGCAGATAGTGAAAATGGAAAAGTAGTTATAAAGTTAACACCCGAAATGCTGATTAAGGTTTTTAAAAGAATTTGTGATGAAGATGTACATTTTATGGGATTCAGTCCAACATGGTCTCGTCCAGAATGGATGATATGCCAAGTATTACCAGTTCCCCCACCATCAGTTAGACCATCTGTTAAGCACGATGCACAACAACGTAGTGAAGATGATTTGACACATATTTTCAGTAATATTATAAAAACAAACAATGATTTGCGTGACAAGATTGCTAACGATGCACCAACAAAGGTAATAGAAGTATTAACCGGTATTTTACAATATTTTGTGGCTATGATTGCAAATAATAAGGTAAAGGGTGCAGACCCAATGGCACAGCGTTCTGGGCGTCCTTTAAATTGTATTAGTGGCAGATTAAATAGTAAGAATGGTCGTATTCGTGGTAATTTGATGGGTAAACGTGTAGATTTTAGTGCACGTTCTGTTATTACGGGTGATCCCAATTTGTCTATTCGTCAATTGGGTGTTCCTTTGAAGATAGCAAAAAACATAACAAAACCAGTAACCGTAAATGACAGAAATCGTGACTTCCTTATGAAATTAGTACAAAATGGACCAGATGGCGGTTCTAATGGAGAACCTGGTGCAAAAATTCTGGAACGTCGTAACGGTGAAAATATTTCATTGCGTTATGTTGATACTGGCTCTATTCGCTTGGAAAATGGTGATATAGTTCACAGACATATGATGGATGGTGATGCCGTACTCTTCAATAGACAACCTAGTCTTCATAGAATGAGTATGATGTGCCATATCGTCAAAATTATGAAAAAAGGTGATACGTTTCGCATGAATGTTGCAGATACTAAACCTTACAATGCTGATTTTGATGGGGATAGATTTTGTCCCAAACAGGTGACCGCCCAATAAGTTGTAGATATACTTATTGGGGAAAACGGTGTAAATTCTACTGGTTAATGCATTTCGCATAGGTGCATTTAACTAATATAATCATCTAGTCATTCTTTAAAAGAATAATATAAAAAATTGATTAATTATACAGTTAGTATAAAAATCAAATAGCTCTTTATAATAAAATGATATTAAACAAAGATGAAGAATACAAAGTTATTGGTGAAATATATAAAATGACAAATACTACAAATGGAAAAATTTATATTGGTCAAACACGTAGTCATAGATTAAATCATAATAAATATAGACCATTTGGATATTTAGGAAGGTTCCAAGACCATATACATGAAGCTAATTCAAATAAGAAAAATACTTCTAGATATTTGAATTATGCTTTAAGAAAATATGGTAAAGATTGTTTTACTTGTGAAAAAATTCATACTTGTAAAGTAAATGAATTAAATGAGCTTGAAAAACAATGTATAATTGAATATAATTCCAAATTTCCAAATGGCTATAATTTAACAAATGGTGGTAATGGTTTTACAGATGTAAATGGTGAATTTACTTGGAATACAGAAATTCAAGAACCCAGAATATTAAAACCTCAACCCAAAAGTGACTATACGAAACAGTTGATTTCTACAAGGTTAAAATCAGCTCTTGATAATGAAGAACATCGGGAGAAAATGATGAAACTAACACAGAACCAACATTTGGCTAAAAAATATGAACTATCCAAAGATGTAGTAATTGTTGATGACGATATAGATAAATATATTCGGGTTCTTAAAAATAACACGAATAATACAGAATATGTCCGTATCGTCATTGATAAAAAAAGAATCACAACTTTTGTAGGAAAGCACGAACCAATAGATGAAATAAAAAAAAGAGCGAAAAAATTTATATTAGATTTAAAAGAATGGCAACGTAGCCAAATTGATAACGGGGAACTCTTTAGAGCCCATACTACCACCCCATAATGGAAACATAATGGGGGAACTCGGTTAATTGCCGAACCCAATGGTAAAAAAGTATGGGATTAGACAATCCGCAGCCAAGCTCCTAAGTCCGCTATGATAGGATATGGAGAAGGTTCAGAGACTAGACGGTTACGGGTCTTAAATGAAGGTTTAATCAACCGGATAAGGCACAAGGTATAGTCCGTCCCCATAGGAGACTTTGGGGAGTTTGACTGCATATATGCAGTCAACAAAACAATGGAAATGAATATGCATATGCCACAAAGTATTTTGGCAGAAACCGAATTAAAAAATTTAGCGGCAATCCCATACCAAATGATAAGTCCAGCTGGAAACTCGCCTATTATTGGTATTTACCAAGATTCCATGTTGGGGTCTTATCGTTTTACAAGACCAAATATATATTTTAACCCACGCGAAGCAATGAATTTACTTATGATGTCTACCAATGTAAATATGAAGAAGTTATTGGAAAATGGAGATAAAATAAGTAGTTTTGATGTATTATCACAAATATTACCACCAGTAACATTAAAATATAAAACAAAGTTATTTGATGAAGCAGAAGATTATGATACAACAAATAATGTGTTAGAAGTGCGTAGTGGTAATTATGTACGTGGTCAAATAGAAAAATCCGTATTAGGTTCCACATCAAGAGGTATTATTCATCGTATATGTAATGATTTTGGAAATATGCGTGCTGCTGATTTCATAGATGATTTACAGAATGTAATCACTGAATATATGAAGTCAAGTTCATTTAGTGTAGGAATTAGTGATTTGATAGCAGACCGTAAGACCCAAGATAGTATTATTCATGCAATTTTAACTCAAAAAGAAGAAGTGCAGTCAATTATTGAAAAGGTCCATCTTGGTGTTTTTGAAAATAATACATCTACTACAAACATCACTCATTTTGAAAGTAGTATAAATAATGTATTAAATAAAGCAACTGAACAAGCTGGTAAAATTGGTCGTAAATCATTGAGCAAAAATAACAGATTTTTGATGATTGTAAATTCTGGTTCAAAGGGTTCATTGATTAATATTTCCCAGATGATTTCATGTTTGGGACAAACAAATGTAGATGGCAAGCGAATTCCATATGGGTTTGATAGCCGTACATTACCTCATTATAGTAAGTTTGATGATTCACCCGGTGCTCGTGGATTTATTGAGAATTCTTATATATCTGGATTAACTGCACCCGAACTATTCTTCCATGCTATGGGTGGTAGAATTGGGTTGATTGATACAGCAGTAAAGACTTCTCAAACTGGTTATATTCAAAGAAGATTAATTAAAGGTTTGGAAGACATTAAAGTTGAATATGATATGACTGTAAGAAATAGTCAAGGTAAGATTATTCAGTTCACTTATGGTGATGATAATTTTGATTCAACCAAGACTGAAAACCAGAATATTCCATTAGTAGGAATGACATTGGAAGATATTTACATGCATTATGATATTGTAGGTATTAATGATGAGCGTAATAAATCTTTGGATATATACACAAAGGGTACAATTACCCGTATTAAAAGACAACGTGAACAAACTAAAGTAACATGCAAAGATTATATTAATAAGATGATTGAATATCGTGATGATTTGGTGAAGAATGTGTTTTTACATAAAGACGAAAATGAAATCAAAATGCCAGTTTCTTTTCAAAATACTATTGCAAATATTCAAGGACAATTAAACCTAAATATGAATTCTATTGTTGATATTACACCCCAAGAAGCTTTTGATTTAATTGAAGAGTATTTTAAAAAATTAAATAATTTTAAATTTGCAAGGCCGAATAAGTTGTTTGAAATTATGTATTACTTTTATATATCGCCCAAAGAACTCTTAAACCGTAAACGATTTCATCGCAGAGCATTAATTCTATTGTTAGAAACAGTTGTCTTGAAGTACAAACAAGCATTGGTACATCCAGGTGAAATGGTCGGTGTAATTGCTGGTCAATCTATTGGTGAACCTACCACTCAATTAACATTGAATACGTTTCATTTAAGTGGTGTTGCATCCAAGTCCAATGTAACTCGTGGTGTTCCTCGTATTGAAGAAATTTTGCGATTAACTAAAAATCCAAAGAATCCATCTATGACTGTGTTCTTGAAAAGCAATGATGAAGGTTTACAGGAAAAAGCTGACCATTACGCGAACATGTTGGAGCATACCAAGTTATCTGATGTAGTAAAGGGTGTACAGATTTGTTTTGATCCGGTGGATACGAATACCCGAATTGAAGAAGATTCACAATTAATGGAGCAATATTATGAATTTGAAAATCTAATTGAAGAATGCAAAGAAACAGAAGATAATGTAGATGGTAAAACAAATACACCAAAATCTCGCTGGGTTATTCGTATCACATTAGACCCAGAAATTTTGTTGGAAAAAAACATTACAATGGATGATATTCATTTTGCTATTAATAATAGTTATGGTAATGAAATATCATGTATATACTCTGATTATAATTCTAATAATTTGGTATTTCGTATAAGATTAAATGGTGATGTTTTAAATAAGACAAAGAAACAGCGTGGAGTTGCCAGCTCATTAGACCAATCTGATGAAATTTATTTGTTGAGAAATTTTCAAGAAACATTGTTAAAATCTATTGTTCTTCGTGGGTTATCAGATATTAAAAATGTATTGCCTAGAAAGTTGAAAAATATGGTTGTAAATGATGACGGTAAATATGTTCAAAAAGATACTTGGATTTTGGATACAACAGGTTCAAATCTATTGGATATATTGAGTTTGGATTATATTGATTGGCAAAGAACCTTCAGTAATGATATCAAACAAGTATTTAATACACTTGGGTTGGAGGCCGCACGACAAGTATTATACAATGAATTGACAGAAGTTATGGTATTTAGCGGTGTTTATATTAATTATCACCATTTGAGTATTCTATGTGATAGAATGACCACTAATCATAACATGGTTGCTATTTTCCGTTCTGGAATTTTGAATGATAATATTGGTCCTATCGCGAAAGCCACATTTGAAGTTCATACTGAAGTATTGTTGAATTCTTCTAGACATGCTGATTTTGATCCTATGCGCGGTGTATCTGCTAGTGTCATGATGGGACAAATCGGGAAATTCGGTACTGGGTCATTTGATTTGGTGTTGGACATGGAAAAAATGCAAGAGCAAGATGTTCATGATATTTCACGTACTCATCGTAATGTAGAGGTTGACAATATGCTTGGGAAAATGCAGGATGACGGTGATATTTGTTCTAAAAATAATATTAAAATACCAAATTATATATCTAATATTAAACAAGAAGATATGGGAGGTTGTGATGACGATTATGATATTGGAATTTAAAATACATTATATCAAATAAAAAATTGAAACTTTTTTATATTTATATTAAATAATATATAAATATAAAAATGCTTTATGGTAATGAAACAGACCTAGATAGACAAGAGCGAACATTAAATATACAAGAATTATGTTCAAAGTTTTTGTCTATAGGGGGGTTTGGTGTCATAATAGATAATTTAGTTGGTTCTACTATCAAACAAAATGATATCAATGCACAAATTGAACAAGAAAATTCGGTGGCTGTATTATACGAAGAAGTATTTTCTAAAACAATTGACCCGGAATTATTAGAACAGAAATATCTGGGAAGAAAGAAATTAAATATCATAAAGCGCGTACAACGACATTTATGTAAATACAGGCTTCCCAAAATGTATGAATATTATAAAAAAGACCCATTTAATCATTTTATGATGAATAACACTATCAATGGTTACATGAATAGACTTTATTGGAAAGAATGGGAAGAAATAAATTTGTAAATTTGCAAAAAATTGAGTAATTATTTTTGATATTTATTATATTATCATATTCATACATAATTTTATAATGGCAGAAGGAACTGGTTGTATAATCGGGTTTTGCGTTTTTATGGTAGTCACGTTGTTTTATAGTGTATTTGGAAGGAAAAATACGCGTGTGAACCCTAAATAAGGAATACAAATATAAAATATATTATCTATATATATATATGTCAAAGGTCGGTCCACCATTATATGTTATTAAACCATTAAAACCTATAAATATTAAACAAAAAATTGATAATATTCAAAATACGTCTATAACAAATTATATTAATAAAGATGATTTACCTATTTTTACTATGGAAGATGTTAATGAATTAAATGATTTTGTTCAAAATGAAATTTATGATTTATATTCACAACAGAGTAATATTGATAATAATATCATTACAAAGGATGACATTAAACGGTTAGATTTTTTATTAGATAAACATGAAAAAATTATAGAACTATTAACCAATGCTACCTATTACTACAATAATTTTGATAAAATAAATCAAGACCCATCTGTAAACGTTATCAATAAAAGATTGGATTTATATTATAGATATATAATACCATATTTATCTACATATAGTAATAATTTAGATGAAATAAAAGATATTTTTGCCCCATGCTATGGCGGTAAAAAACGTAAAACGAAACATAGCAACACAAAACGTAGAAAGAATACCAAAAGAAAAACAAAACATAAAAGAAAAAGTTATAAGAAATAAGTATATATGGGATACGGATACGGAATATGGTTAGTTTATGACGAAGATATTTTTGAAACCAAACATACCGGACATTTCACGATTGCTTGTTTTATGGATTATTTAGATGCAGTCAAATTGTACGATGAACTAAAAAGCGTTTGTGGTGATAAAGCAAGAATAGATATTAATGGTGACCCTGTTATTTTTTCACCGGGTTTTTATGAACATGATGATAATAATTTAGTAGCATGGGGCTATGAAGGTGAAAGTAAATTATGGAAAAAATATGCTGAAATTTGTCAAAAATATAAATGTGATTTTTCTTCAGTACCCCACACCAGTATTGAATATAGCGACATTGAGCAGAATCAAATAAACACCAAAAAGACAGAAGAAACCACCATTTATTGCAAAATGCATTGTGTAGATATAACCAGCAATAATCCTTGTGAATGGAACATTATTATTTAAAAAATAATGGATATAAAAAAAACACAACACATATATTGTGTAGCAAATATACACATCCCCCGATTTAGCTCAGTTGGTAGAGCATTTGACTGTAGTGGTTAATACAAATATGTATTCTAAGGATATCGAAGGGTCACCTGTTCGAATCAGGTAATCGGGAATAATTAATAATAATATTTAGCCTTTTTTAATATTATTATTATATATATATATCTAATCTTACGATATGAATTCAATTGTTGGTACATTTTCTATGAACGGTGGTAAACAAAGTGGAGGACTCGCACAACAATTAAATGCTTTACAACAATATATGGGTGGTGATAATACTCCTAGTTTAGAGGCACTGAAAGCACAAGCAGATGCAGAAGGAAATCCAGCAGGAGAAGCAGAGCAAGAACAAGCAGATAAAGATGCAACAGGAGCATCAGCAGAAACGCCAAAGGAAACCGAAATAACACAAGAAAAACCATCCAAGAAATTCTGTGAAACAGGTGAATTAGATGATAACGAAAAATATAATCAAAACCTTCACAATAGCGGAGATACACCCAACCAAAGATGTTCTAAACATTATCCAGATGATTATTCAGCAGATCCAGTAGAAGCAGATAAAGATGTAGCAACAACAGAAGATCCAGCAACAACAGAAGATCCAGCAAAAGCAGTAGAAGGAGCAGTAGATCCAGCAAAAGCAGTAGAAGGAGATAATACTGATGTTAAAGAAGGAGAAGGTGATAATACTGATGTTAAAGAAGGAGAAGGTGATAATACTGATGTTAAAGAAGGAGAAGGTGATAATACTGATGTTAAAGAAGGAGAAGGT
>Ga0315330_10001740_pt1 | contig 14760 bp, 14 predicted proteins | sample M140m34915metaG_FD_203453 | JGI IMG/M metagenome (GOLD analysis project Ga0315330, IMG submission 203453) | Ammonia-oxidizing marine archaeal communities from Monterey Bay, California, United States - M1 40m 34915 | ecosystem: Environmental > Aquatic > Marine > Intertidal zone | place: USA...
ATTAATTCATTAAAGGATATTGTTTTAAAATTGCAAACGTTTACTATGGATGTAAATAAAAGATTATTGGATGAACGAATTGAAGTTTTATCAGAAGTTGAACCTAATTCTAGTTTGAATATTGAGGATGGTATCAAAGAAGGAAACAGTACTCTTAATTTAAAAGAACTTGTTGAAAATGAGTTAAAATAAAAATATTATTATATTTAATAAACTATATTATGGATAACTCATTTCAAACTAAATTAGAAGAATTACAAAAAGAATATTACAAACATAATACTAAAAATATTATATTTAAATCTGGTCAAAAAATAGAATGTGCAAATACCATTAATACTACAATAAATAAAAACGAACTGTTTCAAAATACTATTTACATTATTAATAATACTAATAAATTATATTTTGATTATCCTATATTTAAAACATATGCATCACCTAGTATTTTTGTAGAATTAACTGAATATATATATTTACTAATTAAATATGTTATTCAAAAATTCAATAACTATGAATTACATATAAATTGGAATACATATAGTATATCTGCACATGAAAGATACAAAGATTTATATACGATTTTTCTTAATAAATATGAAAATGAAGACTTCAATTTTCATGATCATTTAAATAAGTTATATGTCTATTTTACACCAAATATTATACAAGCCATTTCTGGATTAATGCGACCCCTTATACATCCGGTCGTTTTGAATAAAATTATACTTATCAATAAAAATAATAGTCCAAAAATGATAAATGAATTATTTCATAAGTAATTCATTATTCAAAAGATATAAACATGCTATTATATAATGTATCCATATGGATATTATTATTACTAATCTAGCAAAAGCTGAACAATTTACTTTATTGTTCCAACATATTCGCCTATTTAGTGAACATGTTAATATTACATTTGATAAAGAACAAATGTATATGCAATCAATGGATTCTTCCAGAGTTTCAGTTTTTGAATTAACATTACCTTCCACATGGTTTGATGAATATAATCATACTAGTTCCACACCTATTACTATTGGACTTTCTTCCTCATTATTATTCAAAATTTTAAATACAAGAGAAAAAATACAAGAAACTAATATTAAATTTAAAAACGAAGATGACGATAAATTATTTATTCATTTTACATGCAATAATGGGTCAGTATTTGACAAACGATTTGAATTACCATTAATAGAGCTTGATTGTGAATTAATGCAAATACCCAGTACTGATAGTAATGCTGAATTTTCTATTAATTCAACTACATATGCTAATCTTATTAATCAACTCAAAATTTTTGGTGATACTATTGAAATTCAATGCAGTGAAGAAAAAATTGTTTTACATTCTATTAGTATTGAATCCGGTAAAATGTTAGTGGATATTAATATTGAAGACCTTACTGAATATTCTATCAATGAAGGAGAAATTATTAAATTGTCATTTAGTTTAAATATGTTACATAATATTTGCATGTACAATAAAATTTCTAAAGAAATTGAAATTTTCCTTACAAAGGATTATCCTATGAAAGTTGTATATCCACTCGGTGAAGATAATGCAAATTTTACATTTTATTTAGCACCCAAAATCAGCGACGATGATGATTAAAAAATATATTCCTCGTAATATACTTGAAAAGACAAAAATATAGTATATATATACTACATTTTTTTATGAACGCATTCTTTCATTTATTTCTTTTTATATTTATCATTTTCATCTATATCCATTTAATGCATCAACTTAAAAAAGGTACTGATTTTGAAATATATGAAATGGATTATTCTTCTAATAGTCAATTACAAGAAGTATGTAATATTAAACAACCTGTATTATTCGAATACAAAAATATTAATCCTAATTTCTTTCATGATATGGATGATGAACATTTAGATATATTGAATCCTCATGATGTAAAAGTTAAAGATATACGGGATTATTACAAAGATGATGTTGATTCTGTTGATTATACTGTTATGTCATACCAAAGTGCAGATACACTTATAACCAGCGATACCAAATCTTCCTATTTTACTGAAAATAATCATTCTTTAGCAGATGATGCAGGAATACTTCAAACATTTAAAAGTAATGATGAATTTTTAAAACCACCATTATCTGTTATTACCAACTATGATATACTAACTGGATCCAAAAAAACACATACACCATTACGATACCATACTAATGAACGACATATGATATGTGTTATTTCTGGTAAACTCAGTATTAAAATGACACCCTATAAAAATAGTAAATACTTATACCCTAACAAAGATTATGATATGTATGAATTTTGGTCACCAATTAATGTTTGGAAACCACAGCGCAAATACTTTAATGAAATGGATAAAATGAAATTTATTGAATTTGATGTGATTCCAGGTTACATAATTAACATTCCGCCCTATTGGTGGTACAGTATTCAATTTAATGACACTAATACTATCTGTACATCTTTTACATACAATACTATTATGAACTGTATCGCTAACATACCCAATACTTGTTTATACTTCATGCAACAACAAAATATTAAAAAACGAGTTACTAAAATTATTACAGATACTACTAATTCACACGAAAATGTTGATGATACTGAAAATATAACAGTTGAAGATACACCGGATAATCCAGTACTATAATACCAATATATGAATTATTGATATTATACAAAGTTCCCACATATTATAAATCCCACAAAATGTATATGCCATTCTTTATATTAAATTGCATTTATTATTTATAAAACAACTAAGGATTTTAACATCCCATATTGTTTTTTGATTTATATATTTATCTTTAAGTAGTTTTTATAATTTATTCTATTGTTTATTTTTTTCAGAAAATTTATTGGAGAGGTTTCGAAAAATGGACATTCTGAAAATGTCCACTTTTCAGAATCGGCATAATAAATTTTCCGAAAAAATCACGATTTTTGATTTTAAAGCATAATGCAGTAAAACCCGAAATTATTATTTTTGTATGACTGCATATTTTTTTTTCAAAAATTTTGAGCGTAGTATTTAGGCATTTTTTTTGTTAGCCTATTTTAAGAGAAATGGCTAACAAAATGCTAACTGAAAAATGCCAAAAAATGCCAAGAAATTTCACATGTGAAATATGCGCTTTTACATGCAGTAAACAAAGTAATTATGATAAACATATATTGACTGCAAAACATCAAATGCTAACTAAACGGTATGGAAAACAACCAAAAACATTTGTCTGCGTATGTGGTAAGGAATATAAACAAGCACCATCATTGACACGCCATAAGAAGAAATGTAATTATGTAAATAATTATGAAAGTAATGGGAGTAGTGACGATGAACCAATAATTGCAACAGCTCAATCACTTGATATTAGCAGTCAAAGTAATATAATATTGGAATTAATTCGTGAAAATAAAGAATTCAAACAATTAGTGGTTGACCAAAATAAACAGATTCAAGAACATCAAGCCCAAAATACAGAATTGCAGTCACATATGGTAGAAATGTTTAAGGAAGGAAAAACAATAAATAATAACACAATAAATAATAATAACCAGCGGTTCAATCTCAACTTTTTCTTGAATGACACTTGTAAAGATGCAATGAACATAACAGATTTTCTAGGAAACATGGATGTGCATGTAGATGAATTAGAATACATAGGACATCATGGTTATGTAAATGGTATGACGAAAATGATAATGGATCGTCTTAAAGACATGGATATAACAAAACGCCCGATTCATTGCACCGATGTGAAACGAGAAACAATGTATATAAAAGATAAAGATGAATGGTGTAAGGATACAGATGAATTAACAAAGTTACGTAGAATATTAAGTAGCATATCAATGACAAATTATCGTTCTGTTGCAAATTGGAGACAAGCACATCCCAAAAGTGAAATCATGGATAGTCGTGAATATAATTTCTGCTATAAGATGATGAGAGCAATATTGGGTGATGCGGAAGATGAACAAATCCGGCTGGACAACAAAATCATCAAAACATTTGCAAAAGATTTATTTGTGAATAAAAATATAAAGTAATATTGGAGTTAGATTCTTTATATCAATATATTTATATATTTATAAAACAACTTGAAACTTTATATATTCCAAGTTGTTTTTCTATTTTATTCTATTATATTATTTCTCAGAAAACTTATTGGAGAGGTTTCGAAAAATGGACATTCTGAAAATGTCCACTTTTCAGAATCGGCATAATAAATTTTCCGAAAAAATCACGATTTTCGGGTTTAAAGCATAATGCAGTAAATCTGGGAATTATTTTTTTTGTACGACTGCATATTTTTTTTTTAAAATTTTTCGCGGAGGCATTTAGGGGTTTTTTTATGTTGTATTTATATACAATGCAAAAACCCCAAAAAACCCCAAAACAATATATATGCAAATCATGCACATTTATAAGCAGTAATAAAAAAGATTATAATAAACATTTAACCACTGCAAAACACCTAAATACAACAAATACAACCAAAAATACAACCAAAAAAACCCCACAACATATATGCAGTTGTGGGAAAATATATAATTACAGAGCGTCATTGTATAATCATAAAAAGAAATGTACATATGTAGATAATAATAATGATAATGATATAATAGGTGATTCCCAAACAATAATTGAACCGACTAGTGATGCAACAACCGTGTTATTGTTATTAAAACAAAATCAAGAATTTAAAACTCTAATGGTGGAACAATATGAAAAAAATCAGGAATTGCAACAGCAACTAGTAGATGCAGTTAAAAATAATAAAGGTAGTATAACAAATAACAATACTACGAACAATAACCAGCGATTCAACCTAAATTTTTTCCTCAATGACACTTGTAAAGATGCAATGAACATTACTGATTTTCTAGGAAACATGGATGTGAATGTAGAGGAATTAGAATACATAGGTAATCATGGTTATGTAAATGGTATGACAAAAATGATAATGGACCGGCTTAAAGATATGGACGTTACAAAACGTCCAATTCATTGCACAGATGTAAAACGAGAAACAATGTATATAAAAGATAAAGATGAATGGTGTAAGGATACAGAAGAATTAACAAAGTTACGTAGAATATTAAGTAGTATATCAATGACAAATTATCGTTCTGTTGCAAATTGGCGCCAAGCACATCCTAAAAGTGAGATAATGGATAGTCGTGAATATAATTTCTGTTATAAAATGATGAGAGCAATATTGGGTGATGCAGAAGATGAACAAATCCGTTTAGACAATAAAATCATCAAGACATTTGCGAAAGATTTATTTGTGAATAAGAATATGGTGTAAAAATTACATGTAATATATTATTACATGTAATACGTAAAATAATTTAATACACAATGATAAAAATAGTAAACAGTGATTGTAACATAGTTAAACATTTTGAGATATTAGACACAGGATATATATCACCGTAACCTAATAAACAACAAGTATTAATAGAAAAATAGATTCGGTTGAAGTACTTTTGAAAAATAGAAACATTAATTTTATCGGCTTTTAATTCTTTATCATCAACTTCTACAGAAACATCTTTTGTTGCATCTTCCATAGCAACCTCACGTTTAATATTTTCAAATTGCTTATTATATACATTATTAGACATAGGTTCTGTAATATCTGTATTTTGAATTTTTTTACTTATTTCTTTTTTAATAACTTCTTTCTTAATAGTTTCTTTAATATAGTTAACCCCGCTAAAGTTGCTATCATCTAAAAATAAATAAAGTATAGAAAAAACAAAGGCAGAAATAAGTAATACGAATACCTTAGGATGTAATAAATATTGTTTCATATATATTATTTAAATATAATATTAGGATGTATATTCCATAGAATTGGTTAAATTACTAGATTTGTATTCAGTATTTGTTTTTATTTTTTTAATAATAGGTCGGGCTTCATATCGCATACAAAATTCCATAATACTAATATGTTTATCCGGAATATTTTTACCTAATGATTTTTCTTCAACATGTCTATATTGTTCATCTGGATAATAGCCCCAGTTATCGTAAAAGTTCTGTAAATTATCTTCATCATCAAATTCAATTGTTTTTTTTTCATGGTTTAGTTTTCCTTTATATTTAAAAATTCTATTTCGCCATACAGGTGTATCTAAACAATAATATAACCAATGATAATAATAAATATTTTTTAAAACATCTCGTGTAGGCACATCAATATCAAATAGCTTGTTATATTCTTTATGGATGGGATACCGACATGCTGTTTCTAAAATTTTGTCAGCTCTACCAGTTATAGTTCTATATTTATCAATATCATTGTCAGATAGAGTAATTAGAAATTTCCGTTTTTGATTCCGGTTAAATTTATTTTCACTACATTTAACACCGAAATAAATATTAACAAAATGATTGATATCATATTCTCTATTAATTAGAGTGGTAATAATAGATCCAATAGTCCAGTCTCTAGTTTTATCATCAGACCATTCAATTAACATTTTTTCTATAAATAAAACTAATTTTGGATTTAATAGTGAATATATTTCCCGATAAACATTAATAATATATTCAAACACATCTGTAGTAAATCCCGAGAAATATAATTCATATGCCCAAAACATGGATTCGTCCAGTTTACGATTTAATAAAGCAATAAATAATGATTGTTTGACTTCAACTTTATTATATAGATATCTAGTAAATATAACAGGTTCGGTAGATATACATAGTGAAGTTGACATGGTTAATATTGTTAATAATTATATTTTAATATTTATATCAATTTTTCAAATATACTTCTAATATATATGACACCAAAGGATATAGATTTATATAATAAAACTAAAAAAGCAGTATATAAAAAATATCCCAAGCATAGTGCATACAGAAGTGGTATTTTAGTACAAAAATATAAAAACAATTTTACAAAGAAGTATGGTAAAAATGCGAAACCATATATAGGTAGAAGAAATAATAAGAAGGGTTTAAAACGATGGTTTGATGAAAAATGGTTAAATCAACGTGGTGAAGTAGGTTATAAATTTAAAAATGATATTTATAGGCCTAAAATACGTATAACAGATGATACTCCAATAACACATGATGAATTAAATGATAAAGAAATAAAAAAAGCACGTGTAAAGAAATATAGAAAAGGACGTATAGACCGTTTTAGAAAGGAAAAAAAATCAGGTGGAGATATAGGAGTTTTTCAACTACCTCGTGATGATGATGATGATAAAATATATATTAACCGTGATGAATTACCGAATGAATTTAACGACGAAAGTGATAGTGATGACGATTTGAACCGAGCATTTTTTATAAATGAAAATGTTTTGAGTGAAGAAGAAGAATTCAATTTATTTAAAGAGTTCTACCTTGATAATGTAAATATTTGTTTTAATAACAAATTAGAAGTTATAATGAATAGTAATTATACAGAATTATTAGAAGAACAAACTAGTTTAGAATTGATTTTAGAAGATATACTAAAATATGAAGAAGTAGACTTCCCCTTTTGTGATGATCTGCCTAATTATAATTTTAATTTTAATGAGGAGTTAATTAATAATTTGGATGAAAATCAAAAAGAAGAACTATTTAATGATGTATCTCAAAATTTAAAACAAAACATATTAAAAATTGAAATAGATACAGATGTATTTATAAAAGAATGCGAATTTAATGATCTAGAACGTAAAATAATTAATGAAGATTTGGAAAGTATAGAAAAAAATAATAATTTTATAAAACTAATATGTTTTATTTTAATTAAACAAATAATAGAAAACATAATATATAATTTTCTGTTTCCTGATAGGAATAATATTTTTGGTGATATTGATGATGCTTATGAATTTGATGGCGGAGATTGGAGTAAAAAATATAAAAAAAGTATAAATTGTAATAAACCCAAAGGTTTTTCTCAAAAACAATATTGTAAGTATGGAAAAAATAAAACACAAAAAAGAAAAACAAAGTTTAAAGATTATCCCGAATTTCGTCCAAACTTAACACCGAATGAAATATTTAAATTAGGTAGTTTTGGTGGTACATATTGGCGTCCAATAAGTTCAGCTATAACAGGAAAAAAATATAAGAATCAGCATTTAAAATATCCAAAAACTTGGTGGGAAGGTATTCCTGAAGATCATTTAACACGTAAGTGGGATGATTATGATATATCTATAAATAAATATGGCGTGAAAGTGGGTACAACATTAGAATTTTGGGAAGAAAAGGAATGGATAAAAAAACATCACCCATATGGTTGGGTGCAATGGTATTGTGATTTCTATAATGGTAAAAGAAGTCAAGATGATAAAAGACAAATACAAAGATGGATACGAACAGCGGGTCCAAATAGTAGATTTCGTAGAGTATTAATAAATTTAATAAATAAAAATAATGCAAAATACGATGATTTTAGTATAAGTCCAAAGATAAGACAGACATTACAGCATTGGGGATATGTATTGACAGAAAATGATTGTAAATAGTTTTATTATCTATAATAATATTATAATGAATAAAACAAAAAAGAATATAAATAACAAAAAACGAACAACAATGAAAGTGTATAAGAATGATTCCAAAAATAGTCGTAACTCTTATATAGTACATAAATTTTTAGAATTATTGAATATGGTAAAATTATATCACTGGAAGACACACTCTTATGCCCAACATAAAGCCACAGATGAATTGTACGAGAGATTAAATAAAAATATAGACACATTTGTAGAAACCTTACTAGGTAAAGAGAATAATAGAATAAAAATGGTAGAAAAACAATTACGAATATTAGATAATAGTAATACCCGCAAATTTAAGAATAATATATATGAATTTCGTGATTTTTTAACAAATCTAGACAAAATGTTTAATAAAAAAGATAGTGGGCTTTTAAGTATTAGAGATGATTTGTTGGTAGATATTAATCAATTTTTATATTTAATGAGTTTTGATAAGTAGATAGCATACCGTGTAAAGAAGGTAATTTAGAAATATGCAATGGATAATTACCGTGAATGGATTTATATAGTTGATTATTCGGTTTAATTCTTTGTTTATTAATAGATGTTCTTTGTTTATATATATTTTTCCAATGTCTCTGTATTAATCGTAACCAATAAGTTTTAATAATAACATTATATAATTCTATTCCATTAAATCTATGAATTTTTAATTGCATTATTTGAATATTATGATTTGGTATACGAATTAAACCATAATAATAAAGATAATTATTTATAGAATTATATGAATGATTAAAGAAAGTTCTGGCTGATACAGAAGTAGATAAAAGCAAATAATGTGTATAACTAACTGTAAAATATTCGTGACATAATCCTATATAATATTTATTATTTTCTTTTTCTGTGTAAAAATGTTCGGAATCTTCATTGTGTATTGAATCATATTCAATCCCTTCATCTGTATTATAATCTGTAATTTCAGAATCATAATCTTCACTATCATATTCACTAGTATTTTCGGTAATAGAATCATCAATAACTATACTGTCATCCTCGCTATTTTCACTATTATTAGAGTGATTATCAACATAATTATTATTAATGTGAAACGAAGAGCACATAATATTATATTTAAACAATTATTATATCTAATAATTTGATTATGCATAAAGCATGTAAATTTGTTATAATCAATTGTAATATATATAAATCAATTTTTTATACAAAATTTATACATACAAACTTTATACATACAAACTTTGCGAGGTTGTTATGTATTTTAATAATAAATTCTCAATTTGATTAAATTTATGTAAAGCTTCAATGTTGCCAATAATTTCAAATACACTCATCCATTCTCTAATAATAGTAGCAATTTTCAAAATAGCCTTTGTAAAATCTCCAACCGATATAGATTTTTCATATAAATCAGTCTGGATTAAAATCTTGCATTCTTCAATTGTTTCACAATTACACCATTTCATACTAATATCTATAATATCAAATTGTAAAAGAGTATCATAATGAATACCAGTATTCATTTCATAATCATTTTCATATGATTCATATTCCTTATTTAAATTATCAATGTCTTTAATAGCGGAAAGTAGTAAATAATCTTGAGTATTTGGTAGACTTAGTCTAACATCATCACTAACCTTTACGTCAGTGAAACATGAAAATAATCCAACAACTTGAAATGGTGTAAAATCATGAAAATAATTCCATTTATCTAGAAATTTAGATATACCAAGAGGATGTATTTCAGCTATATTAGAAGCGATAATACCTAATTCAGTTAATTGGTATTGATTAGTATTTTGGTCAAGATTAATAAAATCATAAGTTTGTAATGCGTTACATACTTTTTGTGTTTGATTTGTAATAAAAGCTTTTGTATATTCTAATGATGATTTATTGGTTTCAAGTTGTTCCTGCAATGAATTAAAATCAATAACTCGTTTTACATCATCCTTAATGTATCGGTATTGGTCAGTTAGTTGAAATAATTCTTTATCAGCATTTTTACGTTTTTTGTTATTAGAAATATTACGTAAATGAGTTAATTCTATAAATTTAGTACATATATCATGTGGTGTTCTTGCATTTTTAACAAATTGTTCTTTGTCAGTAATTTGTTGTAGCGTAGTTTGTATAGAAAGTTCAAAATTACGTATAGATTTATCAATTTCACACTGTATCATGCTTTTTTGCGAAAATAAATGAAAATCTTTGGTTTGACCATTTTTCAATAAATTCAATATAAGTGAGTAAGATATACAAAACTTGGATACTAATTTTTGTGGAACACCTCCCATAATAGATTGGTATTCACCCATAGAAGGAGGTGTAAATAAATTATTACAATGAACAACGTGACCAATGGTATCAATACCTCGTCTTCCCGCACGTCCAGCCATTTGTGTATACTCATGTGACATTAAAAACCTCTCACATCTACCATCAAATTTGTTAACACTGGTAAAAACCGCAGTTTTAATAGGGCAGTCAAGACCAATAGCAAAAGATTCTGTAGCAAATAATAACTTAATATATTTTTTAGAAATCATTAACTCCACAATTTCTCTTAAGATGGGAATCATTCCCGAGTGATGTATTCCTACTCCTTTTTCCAATAAAGAAACAAGGTTTTGATATTCTGGTAAGTGTAGATATTCATTAAAATTCGGCAATTTACGAATAATTTGTTCACATTCATGTCTAACCGTAGAACTAATTTTACTATCGTTATCTAATAACGGAACGGTAATATCATTAGCACATGCTTCAACATTTCTACGTGAAAAAACAAAAGCAATAGCGGGAAGCATATCACGGTCTCGCAAAAATAAAGATAATTGATTAAGTACTTGTTTACGTTTCATAAATACCGAATTATCAGTAAAATATTTATTCATTTTTATAATTTTTTTATGACCATTTTCATGGAATTTTCCATTTTCATCTTGCAAAAGAATAAGTTTATTAGTATTATCACGTATTTCTTGTTGAATAACCTTATCCCGAATAGTTTTATAAATGGTTTCGGTAGTAGTTAAATATCCATAATGCGTTAAAGGAACAACACGGTGGTTAGTAGATGCTAGATAAACAGATTTACCACCATTATCGGCTTCACCGCGTTCACACCATTCAGCAAATCCAGCGGGATTATCAATAGTAGCAGATAACATAACCATTTGAATATGTCTAGGTAACATTAGAATAGTTTTTTCCCAAACTTGACCACGTTCAACATCATTAATATAATGAATCTCATCAAATACAACACAAGCTAATTCATTTTGAATATCAATTTGAAACTGTAATATAGTGGATTCTTCCGTAGGTGTTTGATTCTCATTATTAATAGATGTAAATAAGTAATTCATTAAAATTTCAGTAGTCATGATAAGAACATCGGCATTAGGATTCGTTTTGATATCACCTGTAAATAATCCAAAAGAAATATCCGGATATTTTTTTGTAAATTCATAATATTTTTGATTAGATAAGGCTTTAATAGGACTTGTATAAATGACTTTTTTTCCTGTTTTTATAAAATGTTGAATAGCAAATTCGGCTGGTAATGTTTTACCAGAACCAGTATGTGCAGTAACTAATACATGATTACCTTCAACAATGGATTCAATTGCGTATTTTTGAAAATCACTGAGAGTATATGGATATAATTCAAAATAGGATTCGTAGTTTGAATTAGATGGATACGGTTTATCACAAATAACAACCATGATATATTACGGTATACATATAATATGTATTGAAGTATTTAAGTTGATTACAAAAATAAATTATACATATGCTAGTAATACATCATCATCAATAACACCGTTTAATGTAGAAAATTTATAATCTTTATTTATTGTTAGAATCAATTCTTTTATTTTACTTAAAAAATCAATATTACCATAATCAGTTTCCCCCCAAGGAAATGCTTTTGTGATAATTCTTAAATCATCAATTAATAATATATGATCTTTACGTTTAAGGGATTTAATAGCATTTAATTCATCAAATAAAGGACATTTTTGTTTATAATTACTAATATTACTATTATCAACATGTGCATCTAGAAAGAACATAGTTTTATTATTAAAGTCATCATTAAGTAAATATTTTTGCATATTAGTACTATCATCTAAATATAAATGGTATTTACCACTGTTAATATGTTCTTTGAATTCTTCATTACCTAAGTCAACCCACTGTTTAAGTATTTCAATACAATAAACTTTGTCAAAATTGCATTCCAAAGCTTGTTTAGAAGATACATTAGTACGTGGATCCCATAATCCAGTTTCAAAATAATTTACACAATTATGTTCTACTCTTAATTTTTCAATATCAAAACTAATTGGCATTATATTTAATTATAATAAATATATTTAAATAGTTTAATCTATATTAACACATAATGTCTATATACGAGCGATACATTAATTATGTTAAAACTATAGATTTAAATAAACCAGAAACATGGACATTTAAATCAAATCCAGAATATACATACATGTTAGAGCATGTAAATGTAAATTTTGGAAATATGTATTTAGAATTGATAAGAAATAAATATCCAGAACTGTATAATGTAAATAAAAATTATTTAATATCCTTGTGTTCTATAAATGATGCATATGGGGTGCCGTATGTTCATGATTTTAAAGATTTTGCAAAGTGTTCTCCTACGAATTTAAGATATATTTTTCATAGTTTGTTGGTATTAGATTATATGAAAGAAAATAATTTAAATAATATAGATTGTATAGAAATTGGTGGTGGATATGGTGGTGAATACTTTTTTTTAAAAAAATTATCATTTTTATACAAAATTCATATTAATTCATATACTATATTTGATTTACTGGAAGCCTCAAAATTACAAAAGAGTTTTTTAAAGAATTTAGAATTAGATGTAAACTGTTATCAATTGGAAGATTTTAATAATTTACCAAAAAATAGTTTTTTAATAAGCAATTATGCATTTAGTGAAATTCCTTTAGAGATTCAATCAAAATATACAGAATTAGTTTTGAATCCATATGTTTCAATAGGACATTTATGTTGGAATAATATTCCTCTTTATAAATTTATAGAAAATGGTATAATAGAAAAAGAAGAAGAATATCCAAAGACAGGTTCAAATAATTATTATGTTAAATTCAAAGTAAAAAATAGTTAGTATATAGTTTAATAAAAAATATATATGGTATTCTATTGGGTCTATGATATAGCCAAGTTAATTCATAAAATTGTTTATAAATTATTATTTATAAATTCTTGTAAATAAAATCCATTTTTAATATGTACATTACCATCACTTAAATCTTTACGTAAATATCCATTTGTATCAATATAATTATTATAAATATCAAAGAATACCCAATTTTTTTCTATACATTTTTTTTTTATACATTCATTAAAATACAAAACATATTGTTTTCTTTCTTCATCACTACCTAAATAAGGATATTCTATATTTTCATATGTATTATGTTTTTGAATAGGTGGAACAACGTTATAAATACATATGTTTTTTATTTTTACATCACACTTATTAACATTTAATTCTATTGCATCTATATAATTATTTATAATATCATCTATTATAACTTTATAAGATTTTTTATTTGAAACATGTTTATATATATGACATCTACAATCTATTTCTCCTAAGCAAAATATAATTGTATCATTATCTTTAATATTAAAATTGCGTATATCACATCTATTTAATTTTTCTTTTCCAAATGAATAACATAAAACTGGTCCAATTTCATGAGATATTATATTTGTACAATCTTTCCAACCACTAATTCTACTAGAAGAATGACTATCACCTATAGTATGTATAGACATATACATACTATAAATATAAGTTCTTTATGTATATATGTTCATAAATTTTGATTTAGAATGATTAAGAACATAAATATCAAAAATATAAATCAATAGTAGGAATTCCACTAGTATAAAAATAGTTAGTATATATATAGTTTAGTTGAAATATGAATTTACAAGATAATCAAAGTATACATGGTGTTCCATCTGGAGTATTATATGGTCAAAATGAACGTGTAGATGAATTAAATAATCGTATTAGTAGTCGTAATTATGCTGATAGTCCATTAGAACCTCATTTTGCACCTAGACCAGTACAAACAAAACAAACAATTTTTCCAATTGTGAAAAATGCACGTCATTCCGCCGAAACATCGTTACCGTATCCACTCTATAATAATTATACAAATTTTAGT
>Ga0315330_10001741_pt1 | contig 14758 bp, 16 predicted proteins | sample M140m34915metaG_FD_203453 | JGI IMG/M metagenome (GOLD analysis project Ga0315330, IMG submission 203453) | Ammonia-oxidizing marine archaeal communities from Monterey Bay, California, United States - M1 40m 34915 | ecosystem: Environmental > Aquatic > Marine > Intertidal zone | place: USA...
GTGGTAAAGTCTTTGCGCTTCGAGTCGACCTGCCCAGTGTTAAAGACGCCACCGGTGGCGGTGGGGAATTTGAGCGACAGCTCAGCCTTCGCCAGCGGCTCGCGCTCGTCGCCGGGCATCGCGCCGGCCCTGGCCCCTTTGCTCCTTAAAGCCAATCTGAGGCTTATTTTCTCCTCGGGGGGTCCTGCGCTAAGACCCGATCGCGGCTGGAGCGACCTAGAATGAGTTATCCCACTCCACGAACGATGACCAAGACTATCCCCGCCACCGCCAAGCCAATGAAAGAGAAGAAGACCAAGGAGCCGGAGAAGAAGAAGCCCAAGGAGAAGGCGCCCGCGCCCGAGGGCGAGAAGGATGCGGCCGCGAAGAAGGTTGGCCCCAACATCAGCATCGGCCGCAAGTGCCGTCGCCTCCGCGGCAAGGCGATCCACGCGGGCTTCACCGAGGGAAAGGATGTTCTCAAATCGCTGATCACGAAGAAGCAAGTGTTGAAGATGTTGAAATTCGTACCGAAGCGATCGGCCGAGGCCGGCGGCTTTGAGAAGGACGAATTCGACGAGCGCTTCCTCACGGCGCAGGAGAAGTTTTCCACCGGCGCGTGCGAAGTTCTGGCTCCGCGCATCGAGAGCCTCTTCCGCGCGCTCGTGTCCGAGGGCATGCAGCGCGCCCACGAGTATGGGAAGAGCTCGGTCGACGTCACGACGATGGCGTCGGTCCTTCGTCCCTACGCGAAGAATACGCTCTTCGACACGGAGAAGCCGCCGCCGGGGATCATCGGCCACGCCTTCAACAAGGGGATCCTGAACCCAACGGACGTCGACGACGAGAATCAGGACGACACGATGGCGGAGGCCACGCGGCAGCAGGCGGCGGAGGACGAGGCGCAGGCGAAGCGCGACAAGCTCGCCGCGGAGCGCTCGGCCAAGTACAAGGAGTCGGGCCGCGTGCCGGGCTTTGCGAAGGCAAAGTGAGCGGGACTCATAACGGCGTGTTGGAGGCATTTAAAAAAGAGCGGAATAAATCTCTCGTTGCCAGCATGGTGGACGCCGCGTACCTCTTGTTTCTGGAGCCGCCACAGGAGGAGGTTGATCGATCGCACACGTTGTCGCAGCGCCTGCTCGACTGTGCGATCCAGACGTTTCAGCCGCACCCAACCATGATGCACGTCGAAATCTTGCTTCCACCGAGCCAGTCCGAGGAACATTTACTGCATTTTGCTACCTACATCGGCGCCAAGTCCGGGTGGCAGCTCGGCCACAAGGAAAATGTTGCCTACTACCTCCGCGGCGAGAATGCGGGCCGGTGGCGCGCGGTGCCGGTCTTTGCGAGCGACGCCGTCGTGCGAATACGACAGGAGTGCGAGCTCGAGCGCGGCGTGCCCTACAGCTTGGCGCGGTACGTGTCGTCCATCTACCCCTTTCGCGCTCTGGCGTCGGCGCTGTCGGAGGAGCGGCGGGCGCCGGCCCACTGCGCGACGCTGACGGCGCGAGTGCTCAAAAACGCGCTAGGGTATGGAGCGCCGGTGCCACAGAGTGTGAATTGGTACGGCCCCGCGTCGCTCTACTCGGCGGTGTCGGCGCACGCGGCGGCGGTGTCGGCGGCGTGGCCGATTCAGACGCCGGAGGCGGAGACGGCAAAGCACGTCGAGCAGCTGCTGCGCTCGCCGGAGACGCCCGAGACGGTGGCGGCGGTGGGCGACGCCGGTTGCGCGGACGCGGTGCGGTCCCTGACGATGCGCGTGTGCTCGGAGCTGCAGGGGGGCGACTCGGTCTCGAATGCGGTCGCGCAGCGGCAGCTGGCGATGGCGCTTCTGCGATGGACGGTGCTGCGCGCGCCACAGGCCGATGTTTAAATTAGATTTGCGTTCATGCTAGCCCCACCCGCCCCGCCCCGGCCCACCCTCACTCAAATGTCCAAGAGGTCCGAGTAGTCGTCGGCGTCGCGCATCGACGCGTCCGTCGTGGCCAGCGGCGGCGAGTCCCGCGGGCGGGCGAAGACGCCGGCGCTGCTCGGCGACGGCACCCCCCCGGCCAGATCGATAGGGCCGGGCTTGGTGTACGCCGGCGAGTACACGCCCGCATTCGATGCGGGAGAGGGGACCTCTCCCACATCGGCGTTGCCGTGCGCCTCGGCGACGGCTGCAGCCTGCATCTGGTTTTGTTTGTCGATTTTGTCTTGGATGTTCGCCGCAAAGTCGACGAGCTTATAGAGCTCCTCCTCGTCAAGGTTCCTCCCCGGCATCTTCAGCGTCGGAATGATCCCCTTTGCCTCCTCAGAGTCTTTGGGTCTGAGGTCGATGATCTGTGAGATTTCGGTCTCGGTGAAGAAGGCGCCGAAGACTCCGAAGGCGTTTCGGATTTGGTACACCTGTTCGAGCGTCGAGTAGCCCTTTGCGTTTGCCCGGTTCGTGAGCTTTTCATGCCATTCCTGCATCTTCTTGTTCGGCTTGCGGCCCTTGCTGTCGTTGATGCGGATCTTCTCCCGGAGAACGACGAGGACCTCCGCTTCGCAGAGCTGCTTCTTATTTTCAAACTCGCCCAGTTTGCCGACTTCCAGGTTCTCTTGGTGCTCGTATCGGGCTGCGATGCGCGACATCTTCTTTGCTTCTTCGGCGAGGGTGTGTTTTGTATGCGCGGGCGCGGAGGCGTTTGTCGGGGTGGTGAGTGTCCCTTGAACCAGTGGGCAGTGGCACAACTCAGTCTGGATTTGGAGATCTCGCGTGCGAGATTTTACCCTCTTGCAGACTGAGTTGTCGCGCCCCCGTCGCCATGTTCAAATACCCCACTTTCAAACAAAGACAACGCAAGACTCGACAAGCATCGGAGGCGACATGATCGACCCCGCCAACCTCGCCAGCGACCCCGACGACGACGACTACAACACGCCGCAACCGACGCGCACGCAGCGGTGGCAACCGCCAGGAGCACCCGCGCGCCCGGGCCGCCCACCGCTCATACTGCCCCTGGCCGACGAGCCCGTCGTACCCGTCGACTCCCGGATCGAGGTGCTCGACCTTCCCAAGCTCGACCTCGTCTTTACCATCGACAAGACCGGCTCCATGGGCCCCCTTCTCAACTCAATGAAGACAAACTTTCCCAAAATCTATGCTGAACTCGCCGACGCAGAAAATTACGACGTGCGCTTCGGCCTCGTCGTCTACCAAGACTGGGCCCAGGAAGGGACGGACGAAGACGGCTCAAACGTGGTGGATTCCTGGAGGTTTACATGGGACGCCGCGGAGTTTATGGAGTATATGGGATCGATTGTCGCGGGCGGCGGCGGCGACGGGCCCGAGGCGGTCGAGTGCGGGCTAAAGCGCGCGCTCCAGATGGATTGGAGGGATGACGCGGTGAAGGTGTGCATCCTCATCGGCGATGCGCCGCCGCACGGCCTCGGAGAGACGAATGACGCGTTCAAAGCGGGCGCGCCCGAAGAAGACATGGACGTCTTCTGCACGCTGGAGAGGATGTACGACAAGGGCATTCGGGTGTACGGCATCGGCTGCGAGCCCGCGCTCTCGGACCTCTACCTGCACGGGTCGGACTTTTGGTTTGCTGCCGCGCACAAGACGGGCGGTTTGGCGATTGCACTGAAGGCGCCCTCCGCGCTCGCGGAGGTCGTCATCGGCTGTGCGGTGACGGAGGTCGACTATGAGGACGTCTACAACCACGTCCGATACGAGGCGGAGCTTCTACACCTTCGCGACCCACGCCTGTCGCCGAAGACGGTGCTGGAGCGGGTTTACAAATCGCTGGAAGACGCCTGGCCCGAGCACCCGAACGGGTTTACATTGGTGCGACACATGAATGTCAGCAGTATAATGAAGGGGACACCTTCCGCGATGAAGCTGGCGGAGGCCAAGACACTGGGGGAGGCGAGGGCGTTGTTGGGGCTGCACGCGCTCACCGCCTTCCCACCGGAAACTGACGACAACGACGATGGCGAGGGCGGCGGCGGCACCTACTCGGTGTATCACGGCATCTCGGGTTGCACGCTCGACGCGCCCGACGACGAATTGGATGTAAACTGCGCCGTGCCAAAGCCCGAGGCAAAAGCGCCAGCCCCCTTCCGCATTGCGATCGAAGAGCATCGGCTTACGCTCGCAGAGTTCAAGGGTCTTTACGAAGCGCGCCTCTGGAAGGAGACATTCTGGCTCCCCGACATGATGACGGGCACCAGCGAATAAATTAATCTTTTGCACTTTTAAACGTAGAGGGCGGGGGGGATGTCGCGCCTCGAGCACGTTGTCGCCGTCGGCCACGGCGTAAAGGCGTCGCGCGAGGCGGAGACGGACACGGGCACACTCTTCGACCTGTACTACAGGGATGGCCACGGCGAATACCACGCCATGCCCGCCACGTACGACGACAATTGCACAAAGTCGAGGTCGGCGCCGGCAAATCCAGGGGAGCTCCTGCCCTTGAATTACAGCTTGGCCCGGGAGAAGATTAAGCGTTTCGACAACGATGGACTGCGGAGGATGCTCGAAGAGTCCACCGGCCAGGGGGCGTACACGAGGGCGTCGATGAACGACGGCGCGTGGCTGCTGAAGACCGCCATCGAAACGAACAACAGCGTGGCTGTCGAAATCGTCCTGCAGCGGTTTGCGCCCACAGACGAGATGACAACGGGCCTCATGGACGCAATCGCCAGGATGCGCGACGGCGAGCGCTACGACCCGCTGTTGCTCGCAGCGGGGGTCTTCGTCAAGGTCTCGACGGCGCCGATGGTCGCGAAGGCAGAAATTGAGCAGATCCTGCAAGCGCTCGCGACGAAAAAGTTTCCAGTGTCGCCGGAGCTCATCGGATTGGCCACGGCGCTGCGGGACGATCCAAACTTTGCGGGCCTCGTCGGGTTTGTGCAGAACCTGGTGGTTGCGGCGGGCCAGTCGCAGTAGATGTTTAAACTCTAATCATGCAACGAAATTTCGAGCTTTGGATGTTCGAGCAAGTGTTGCACGCGCGTCGACAGCGCCGCCGACGAGTTCAACAGCGTGAGGATGTCCGCGGCGCCGATGGCCGCGACGCTGTCCGTCTGCTCGCTGATGTTGTGGCCGTGCTGCAGAATGGCGACCGCCTCGTCGGCAATGGTGTCGACCGAGTCCAGCAGCTTGGCGCCCGTCGGCATGAAGGCCGTCTGCGCGTCGGCGATGATCCCTGTCGCCATGTGCGCGAACACCAACATGAAGACGACGATGGCAATCGAGAGGAGCGACACGAGGATCAATGTGCCGCCCATGATGCCGCCCACCCAGCCGAGGCGCACGCTGACATACTCCGTCTTCTTCGCGTCGCCGCTCAGCAGCCCTCGATTCTCCTCGGTGTCGTAGTCGCTCCGTCCAAATGTCACCGAAGGCCCCGCCGCGCCGCCGACGGGCTGCACGGCGTGCCGGCCGCGCGCAGCGGCGGCCTGGTTGCGAATCCACGCCTCCAGGCCGCGCGTGCGGTGCTGCGGCAGCTGCATGGTGGCGGGGTGGAGGGTCAGCATCGCATGCACGCACACGGCCCCTCTACTGAGGCGCTGCGCTAGTTTGTTATTTGTGATGTGGCCACGAGGAGGCAACATGGATGTCTCGATCGACGGTCCACAACCGCGGCTTCTTCCGCTTAGACGTGCAGATGGAAGGCGAGCCGCTGATCGAACGGAAGCGCCACAGCGACCACGGTGCGAGCGGCGACGTGGAGGCGGGAGGGCCCGCGGAGTATGGGTTTGAGCCCCCCAAATTGGAGGACTCGACGTTTTGCGCCAAGGCAGCGCTCGGCTGCTGCGCCCTCCTTTGCTGCGTCATCGTCGGCCTCGTGCTCGGGGCGGTGCTGAACACGGGCCCCGTCGTCTTTGCCCGGACGCTGCTGGCCGACGTGGTCGCGCCGACGACGCCGACTGCGGCGCCGCGACCCCTGCCCGCCATTCTGAAGCGTATTCGGACGATGCAGAGGGCACCCGCCGGGGGCGACCACGGCGTCTCGACCGAGAGCATGCTCGCCGCCTTCCCTGCGTGGTCGCAGAACGGTTCTATACAGGTGGAGGATGCGCTCAAGGACGTGTCGCTTGCGCTGGTCATGCTCACAAACCACCTGCCTTCGGTGTCGGTATTGTTTGAACACGTGGAGTTGTAAGACTGAGTTGTCACATCCGCAAAAAGCCAATAATGTACATTTGACGCGATTTGAGCTCTATATCCCGGAGCCCAAGCCCCGCGCTATCCCAAGGAAGCGACCTCCGCGCTCTTCGAGTGTGCAGCCCCCGACCAACCACACCTCACTCTACTCTGCCAGCATGCCGGCCCGAGTCAGCAAGAAGAAGGACGAGCCGAAGACCGAGTATGGCAAATTCAAGGGGAAGCTCAAGACGGCCGGCAGAAACCTTCGGGCCGCGGAGCGCAAGGTGTGGGGCAGCGCGTCGAAGGCGCCGATGATGCTCGGCAAGAAGCGGAATCCCGTGACGCGGCCGAAGCCAAACAACCCCTCGGAGACGTACACCTACGTTCCGCAGCCAAAGTTTCGCTTTGTGAACGACGAGGCGTACGTCGTCGCGGGGGCCGGAGCCATGATGCACGCGTACCGCAACCTCAAAACGCGCGGCAAGAACTACCGCACCTTTGTGCCGCCCGAGGAGAAGCGGTACCCCGTCTTCTCCACCGTCTCCGAGGGTGCGAAGTCGATGCTCTCCTACTTTTTGCAGTCGTACGCCGCCGAGTGCGGCACGTACGCGCGGCTCCTTCGCGAGGGCGCCGCCAACACCGGGCGCATCAACTCGCAAATGATGGAGGTTGGCATCGACATGGCGGACTCGAAGGTGTTTGGCGCCGCCAACCATTGCAAGCATCTGTTCGCCCCGACCGCGGAGAAGCAGCCGAGCGGCGCGGCCAAGTCGAAGGCCGCCAAGGCGACGACGGCGCCGAAGGTTGCCGCGCCCAAGCTCAACAAGGTCGAGAAGAAGAAGGCGCCAAAGGACAAGAGCGCCGAGAAGAAGAAGACACCCAAGGAGAAGAAGAAGACGGCGCCGGAGACGTCGTCCGACATGGTCATCGAGGATTGAGCGCGTGGGCGTCGCGGCGATTGCAGAGAGAGAGAGCTATCGCTAAGAGGAGATGTGGAACCCTTAACCTTTGTAGAGAGAAAGCACGACCGCAACAGCAGCATGGAGATGGTCGTCGACGACGGGCCTGGCGCCCCCGTGTCGCCCAGCTCGTCGGCGCCGCCGCAAACGCAAGGAGTCTCGATGTCGGCCGCGTCGCTCTCTGAGAATCCCGTCTTCAAGCGCGCGCGCGGCGAAAAGGTCCTCGTCGGCGCAAAGATTGGGCCGAGCGCCGACCCGGCCGCTCGGCGGCCCGTCTCGCAGACAGAGCTCGATCTGCGATACTATGAGTTGGAAGACGGCGCCGAATCCGTCATGGAGGAGGACACCGAAGGGGGACAGAAGAAGAAGCGGTCGAAGAAGACGGAGCACGGGAAGCAGCCGCAGGGGCTCCGCCAGGACCAGCTCGACAACCTCGTCGACGAGGCGGCCTTTGGCGAAGTTGCGACGGTGCCGCGACCGGCGCGCGCCGGCGGCAGCCGCGACCACATGGAGGCTGCCGACGAGGAGGCCGACGACGACGTTTCCGAATCGGCATGCTCTTCGGCGATGCCGCAGACGAGCAGCCTCGGGCTCGGGCGCTACAATGGCACAAACTGTCTTCCGTGCATCCTCGCCGCGTCCATGAACCCCGTCGACGAGTTTCTGCGCGAGAATCTCGGCAAGGCCTCGGACGATGCCGTCTGCCGGGACGCGGCGCAGGTGTACGAGCGCGACGTTGCGGACCCCGCCCGCCGCGAGGGCGCCGACACTCCCAGCATCCCCTGGCGGGCGATGAAGCTGCACTACGTCCAGCACTCGATGGACCCCATCATCTCACGCCACTTTGACCTGCGAAGCCTGAGACAGATGCAAACGATGCTCACCTTGAGCTCCTGCCTTGACGACGGCCAGGGCAACTCCAAGCTCGACATTCCGACGAGCAACCAGATCATCAAAATCATAGACAAAGCACGCACACTGCGCGCAGAGCTCGAGGAGATGAAGAGCAAGAAGAAGAAGTAGAGAGGGAGGGCCGAGAGGAGAGAGGCCGAGGAGGGCCGACTGTGTTGTCACAGCGAGCGTTTTAATTCTCTGCCAGCGCGCCGCGCCGTCCCTGTGCCCATGTCGTCAACGGTGATCACAAAGCCGAGGGCAGAGCGCCAATTCGCCCTCGACGACTTTTACGGCGCCGTCTACGCGTTGTTTGCGGAAGCCCCCCGCACGTCCTATCAAGAGGCAAACCTCGCCGCCCCGTGGTTTACAATCAAAACGCGAAACAAATGCTACAACCTCATCGCAGACGCGCTCGACGGAACCGAGCTCGAGCCATTCACCACGCGCATTTCGCTCGTCGCACTTCAAATCCTCGAGGCGGCCGTCGCCACGGGCAAGGTAGAAGAAGACGCCGTCGAGAATTGGGCCGACGTTGCGGGCCAGGTCGCGTCCAAGCTCACCGAGAACATGTACCTGCCGGCGAAGAAGGGGGTCGGCGAAGTGGTCACACAGCTGTCGCTGCTCGAGCTGCTGGAGTGGAGGCTGCCGCGCGCCTCGCCCTACTACATCCTCGCCAACCTCCGCGCCGAAATCAAGGATCCGCCCAAGGAACTCGAGAAGAAGACGGACCAAGCGCTGTTCTTGCTCTGCATGACGCGCGCGTACTGCAATCTTCGCGCCCGCGCGCTCGCCGCGTCCGTCGTCTTTGACCACTACATGCAGACGGTGTACAAGTACGTCGAGCACAGGAGCGTCTACCGCATCCCCGACGTTTACAACGAGCGCGCCGCGCTGGAAGAGGCCTTTCAAAAGGAGATGGCAAAGGACGACGACGACTTCAGCGGCGAGTAGAGTATCTAAACTGTCACCTAATTTATTCGGCCGCCAGCAACACTTGCTTCTCGACTGCCCTGCCTTTGCCCGCGCGCGACGACGGCACCTTTGGCATTCGCGCGCGCGTCGCCTCGGCCTCGCGCCACGCCCGGTCGCGCCGCTCAATCTCCTCCCCGTCGCGTGCCGCACGCACCGCTTCGTCCTCCGCGTCGTCCCCCTCGTCGCCGTCGCCCGAGTTGCCGCCGCCGCCGCCCCCGGCCGCCATCTCCTCCAGCTCGGCCAGCAGCTCGTCGTCGTCGGCGCTCAGCATCGACGTCGTCGTGAATTCGGCGAGCACGTTGCTCAGGTCGTCGGCCGCGTCGCGCGCCTCGCTCGCATCCTCCACCGCCGTCTCCGCCTGGCTCAGCAGCTTCTTCGACTTCTTGAGCCCCTTGGCGGAGCTCGACAGGGCGGTCGTCATCTCCTTTTGCAGCGCCGCCTGTTCGAGCACAAGCTGCTGCTGCTCGAGCGCGTCGGCCGCGCTCTGAACGCTCGCCAGCTGGCCCTCGATCATCTTGACCCGCCGCATCTGCCGCAGCGCCGCCTTCTTCTGGCCGCCCATCATCAGCGCGCGGGCCTCGGCCCGGCCCTCGCCCACCTTTGTCTCCAGTGCCACCGCGCGCTGCGCCACCGCCTCCGCCGCCTCGGCCAGCTTTTCCACCGGCGACGCCTGCTTTTTCGCGAGGCCGAAGAGCGCCGAACCCTTCAACGCCCCTGCCTTGACGCGGCCTTCCGCTGCACTTGCCGCCGCCCCCGCCGCTTCGACGTCCGCAGCTGTGGCGGCCTCCTTCTTGCGGCGGAAGAGCGCGCACGGGAAGCAGCCCTCGCTGCCGCGCAGCTCGGCGTCGACGTCGGAACTGAGCTTTTTCGCTGCCTGGCGCCGCGCTGCAATCTTGCGCGCCTTTTCAGCAAGCAGATCCATGCGACGGGACGGTCGGAGCGCCGGCGATGGGCAGTGCGTCTCCACATTCCTGCCGCCTTTGCCGTGTGTCGTGCTTAGCGTGGCACACTGCGCATCCGGTCGGCCCGTTCTCGGAGTGCAACCTCGCGCCCCAGATTGCGATACAGACTGAGTTGTCTCGCCTCCTCTACGTTCCGACACCCAGACGAAAAACCATGCCGCTCCACTCATACACCATTTCCAACATCACTCCGAATGGCGACCGCGCCCTCAGCGTCATGGTGCGCGAATTCGATGCCAACCTCATGACCGAAAATGAGATGAGGAAGCATTTTTCACAGGTCGGATCGGTGGACCGCATCAGCATCATCACCAGGGAAGGCTGGGGCCGCCACCACGCCTTTGTGGATTTTCTCACAAAGCAGGCTGCGAACCGTGCAGTGAAGGAACTCGACCGCTCGTATTTGACCACGGCATCGAAGGTTGTCTTTCAGCTGCGCGTCTGGCACCGCGGCCCGCACGTCGAAGGCGCGCGCATCTGCGGCAAGCGCACAGACCCCGTGATCCGGAGGATTGAGGAGGAGCCGACAGACGTCGCGAACCCGCCCGTGGAGATGAAGCCGGCGCCGCCGCCGCTGCAGAATGCGTGGAACCGGCCGAGGGCGGCGGCGGTGGCTGCGGGAATGGCGGCGGCCCGCCTGCAAGCCGAGGCGGACTCCGAGGCGCTTGCGGCAGCGGCGCCACAGCCACACGACCTCAACGCGGCACTCGCCGACCTCAGCCTCCTCCATCCGTCCCTCGCGTCCGATGTTCACGCGGCCGTCTCCGCGCAAGGAGCCCCGCGGGAGCTGCAAGGGCCGCCGCCCGAACACTTTTCAAATGCACCGACGGAGCTTGCAAGCACCGCCAGCTCGGAAAGCGGCACGTCCACCCCCTTCTCCGCCTGGGGCGAGCCCCTGGCAGCGTGGGGCGGCGACGACACGTGGAGGATGCCCTCCAACATCGTCTTCTGGAGCGCCCACGACGTCTCCGCCTTCTGCAAAGCGATTGGCCTCCCGGACAAGATTTACAACGCACTTCTCGAGAATCTCGTCGATGGCCGCATGCTCGCACGACTCACGGACGAGGACCTCGTGAACGAAATCGGCATGAAGCCCCTGCAGATCAAGCGCCTCCGCCGGGAGCTGAGCGAGCTCTTCTGCTAGGGCGGGGCGGGAGGAGGGAGGGGGGGAAGAAACGGATAACAAGCATGAGATTCTTTTAGACTGAGTTGTCCCACCCCCAATCTTCTGGGGTTGAAACTCGAACGATTCCAAGCCACACCTCCGCGCATTCAGACAAAATGGCGACAAGCACAAACCTCGAGGAGCTGGTGGACGTGAAGGCGCTCTCCGACGCACTCGCGCACCGCGCCGACACGATCGCTCGGATGCACGGGCCGGCGGCGCTTGCATTGCCCCCCGCTCCGAGCGTCTTTCCTGGCGACGAGATGATCAACCACATGCGCACCTGGATTCAGGCCCACGGAGCGCACTGCACCTGCACGGCGGAAACGGAATGGGAAAAGCAGGGCAAACCCACCCCGGGACGAAAGCGCCCTTACCCGGCCGGATGCAAATTGCACTGGCGCCGGATTGGGGAGGACATGGAGCACGCGCCGGAGCCGCACGACGTCTCCCTTGTCACGCGATTCTGCAAGGACACGGGATTTCACAAACGCCGCGACATGTTTGACGACTTTGCGGAGGCGCTTCGCCGCGAAAAGTTTGATATTCCGTTAAACCCAACGGAACGAAACCTCGTGCTCTCCGACGGCCGCAGGATCGAGGCACTGTCGGGGTTTGTTCATGGATGGATGGACCTGGACGACGAAGGCACGCCGATAGACGCTGCATACTACCACCCCCCGGGCGCGCCACGGGGCATCGTAGTGCGAGCGGGCGAGCTGGGCGCGAATCGCGAAATCCTCCAAGAGCGGCGCGAACTGCAACAAGGGGCGCGCGCGCTCATGTCCGGCGGCGCCTTGCTGGGAGACGACGAGGACCTCGGCAGCGAGGCAGAGTTTACCGTCTCGGCGGAGGATGTGGAGGAGCTGCGCTCCGACGGGAGCGAGCCGTGTGGCGACCTGGAAGAGGTCTGCGTGCATGTCGTCGACGACGGCCCGCACGCTCCACCGGCTCCGGACGCTCCACCGAATCGCAAGTCTCCGAAGCGCAAACCTCCGAAAGCGGCGCGGCGCCAGACAAAGCACGAGCGAGAGTACGACGCCCCGGACCTTCCGGTGTACAAGTCGACCTCGCAGGGGCGCTCCAACCGTCTCCTCGAACGCAACGGCCCCCCCGAGTCGCTGCCGATGGAGGCAGCCGCCGACCGCTACAGGAAGAAGAAGAAGAAGAAGAAGACGGAGACGCCGACCGACGCACCGACCGATGCACCGACTGCCGCATCGAGCGTCGAGCGCCACTACCAGGGACACGAGCCGGGCCTCGCCCCGCGCGTCTTCCTCAACACGGCCGAGGCTCGCGCCGAGCGCCGCCGTGAGAGCGAGATGCAAGACTCCGAGTAGCGCGCAAACGGAAGAACACTTTTTAGACTGAGTTGTCCCGCATTGCACACGCACATTGAACACACACACACTGACATGAAATTGCACGACCTCGACGACGACGCGATTGGCCTGCTCCTCAGCGCCGTCAGCGACGGCAACGACGGCGAAGAGTGCCAAAGACCTCTCGCGGCGCGCACGGAGGCCGCGTACGCGCTCGCGCGCTGCTCCAAACAGATGCGCGACGCCGTCTACAAGTGGGCGCTCCCGGTGGCGAGACAGATGCGCACCCACCTTGGGACCAAGTTTGTGCTGCACGCTGCAGGCTCCCCGGAGGAGAGGCCGCTCTTCTACGCGTGCAGAGAAGCACACGTCCTTCGGTCCAGGTCAAAGCTGAGCCTCTCCTTCCTCCGGGCGGGTGGTCTGTGGCCGAATTTGTTCATGCAGCCCGATCCACCTCCTTGGGCAAATGACCGGATGTTAAAATGGAGGATGAACCTGCACTTGCCCGCGCTCACACTCGTCATCCACCGAAACAAGCGCATCGAGCAGGACGGAAACGTCTGCATACGCATAGCGATTGTCGACAAGCATGGCTTCAACGTGCACATGCCCGGCCTCACCGAGACGTTTTTGGACAGCCGCCCGCTTCCGGGGCTGATGAAGCGCCCGGGGTGGTTCAGAGGCTCCGAGGACGGCTGGAACGACTATTACCAGAACCGCGTGGGCGTAAAGTTTGAGCGCCTCTTCCGCACGTGGCATCCCGACATTGAACGCTCGAGACTGAATCAGAAAAAGTACCTGAGCGTCGACGAGATTGCCGCAATGGACATTGTCGATGACGACGGCAACATTACGATTGAGACGTACATTCTCGAGTACCCGAACGGTGTAGATTGAGTTGTCTCACTCTGCAACATCTCACACGCCGCAGACACGAGAACATTCTCCCAGATGCTCACGCGCGAGCAACACGACCGCGCCTGCGAGAACCGCGCCCAGGCGCTCATCAAGCTCTACGACAAGCGTCACTTCTCGGCCTTCCTCTCGGGGTGGCAAAAGTGGCTCGACGACGTCGAGCGCGACGGTGGCGTGCGCGACGACGAAACCATCCTCGGCGAAATCCCGACGGAGACGACGAAGCAGGAACTCTGGAATGTGATCATGGACTATCGCACGGCGTACATGGAGGGAAAATACGGGTAGGATTTCTAGAATGAGTTGTGTCACCCCCAACCCAACTTTAAGAAACTAAACACTGAACACGAACGCAAACGAACAAAATGACAACCTACGAACACTCAGAGATGGAGTCGGACGACGAGGACGCGCTGAAATGGATGCGGGAGGGCTTTGGCGAATGTTCGCAGGAAAACGAGGAAGAGGGGGAGCGCGAGCAGGAAGAGGAGGGAGAGGGGGAGGGCGAGGAGGACGACGGGGAGGGCGAGGAGGAAGAGGAAAACAGCTTGAAGATCAACCTCAACGCGAGGGACATGGCGTACATCATGGGACGCAGCGGCGAGACGATCGACCGCATCCGCAGGTGCTCCGGAATCGCGTACGAGACACACGGCGACGGCATCACCCTCTTCGGAACCAACGAAGAGATCGAATGCGGGCGGCTCGGGATCAGACTCATGCTCGAGATGCTCCGCGAAGGCAAGCTCTCGATCGACTTGCAGGCTCTCGAAGTCCAAGAAAAGTTTGTCAGCGTCGACATTCCGAACGACAGCGTCGGCTTTGTCGTCGGCAAGGACGGTGTGACCTTTCGCCGCATCGAGTCGAGGCATTCGGTGTTGATGTTCCTCGATCAAATGTCCCGAAAAGTGGGCGCGGGCTACGGGCGGTTGGTGAAGAGCCTGTACATCATGGGGACGGCGGAGAATCGCGAGTCCGCCCTCGAAGCTGTGGCAAAGCTGCTACGCACCAAGGCCACGATGGACCAGGGACCGCCGCCGCGACCGCACGACCTCGACCGCCGCGACCGACGGGACCGGCCGTACGAACGCGACCGCCGCGACCGCGACGACCGCGGCTACGACTTTGACGACCCACGGTCGCACCCCGGATGGGAAGAAGACACCCGCGACTACATGGAGCCGCCGCGCGGGTCGATGACGAGGGACTACGAGCGCAACGGCTTCTACGGCTACGACCGCGACCGCCCCTACCACGATCCGCGGGCGCCTTGGGGCCCACGGCGCCCGCGCGGACCGCCGCCCATGCGGGGGCCGTACGACGAGCCGCCGATGTGGGCTCGAGCGCACGGATACGACTTTGACGACCCGCGCTCGCATCACCTCGACCGCCCCTATGCGGAGCCGCCGCGCATGCGTCGTGGCGGGGACTACTACGACGACCGCGAGCGCTACTAGGGCGGGGAGAGG
>Ga0315330_10001748_pt1 | contig 14743 bp, 14 predicted proteins | sample M140m34915metaG_FD_203453 | JGI IMG/M metagenome (GOLD analysis project Ga0315330, IMG submission 203453) | Ammonia-oxidizing marine archaeal communities from Monterey Bay, California, United States - M1 40m 34915 | ecosystem: Environmental > Aquatic > Marine > Intertidal zone | place: USA...
ATGATTAGCCCTAAAAAAAATATTTTATTACTTCACAGCTCAAACGACCTTTATGGTGCTAGTAAAATATTTTTGCAATTACTTGACCTGTTCATAAGTAAAGATTTTAATGTTCATGTTGTTTTATCAGAAAAGGGAAAACTTGATGATTTTTTAAATAAAAAAGACATTACGGTATCTTATCATGAATTGGGAGTACTAAGAAAAAAATATTTAAACCCTTTAGGACTTTTTAATAGGTTAATTACTAACATAAAAGCAATAAAATTTTTATCAAAATATATTAAAAACCATTCGATAGATTTAGTTTATACCAACACATCTACTGTCCTTTGTGGAGGAATTGCCGCTAAAAAAAATGATGTTTCTAGTATTTTTCATATTCACGAAATTCCTACAGGAAACAGGCTTTATGAAATTTTTAGCGGAAAAATAATTAACATAATTTCTAATAAAGTTTTGACAGTTTCTAATAGTGTTAAAAGTCATTGGCTTAAAAATATTGATGAAAATAAAATCGAAAGAATTTATAATGGGATTGTATTTAAAAAAATAGATTCTTTAATTAAACTTGAGAAAAATCAAGATGATTTTGTGATCACTAGCGTAGCTAGGATAATCCCTTACAAGGGACATAAGTATTTAATCGAAATAGCCGCTGAACTTATTAAAAAATCTTCAAAATTTAAATTTTTAATTGTAGGAGATACACTTCCTAGTTATGCTTATTATGAAAAAAGTGTGAAGCAAAAAGTTGCCAATCTAGTGTTAGAAGATCAAATAAAGTTTTTAGGCTTTAGACAAGATGTTCTAAGTATTTTAAAACAATCAAATTTGTTTATTCATCCTGCTATTTCTCCAGACCCACTTCCAACAGTACTATTTGAATCGTTACATAACGATTTGCCAACAGTTGCTACTAATTTAGGTGGTGCTATTGAAATTCTAGATAACGGTAATAATGGATTATTGATTCCGTATAAAGATTCAAAAAAAGCTGCTGATTTAATATATGAATATTGCGTCAATATTAAGCTGCAAAAAAAGCATTTAGAGAACAGTAAAAAGAACTTTAAAATTAAATATAACCCTGAGTTGTTCAACAAAAATATTTTAGAAGAAGTTAATAGTTTGCTTTAAATGAATAAAAAAATAAATATATCTATTGTTGGAACTAGAGGCTATCCTTATGTATATAGTGGCTACGAAACTTTTGTAAAGCAGCTTAGCGAAAGGTTAGTTCTTAAAGATTGTAATATAACAGTTTACTGTCACAAGGGACTTTTTAAAATTAGACCAAAAGAAATAAAAGGGATAAAACTTGTATATATACCTACCATTGAAACAAAAATATTATCTCAGCCTGTTCACTCTTTTTTATCGATTATTCATGCGTGTTTATCAAAACCTCATGTTATTTTGGTTGTAAATTCTGCTAATGGTCCTTTTGGACTTTTAACTAAATTTTTTAGAATCCCAACGGCTATTAATGTTGACGGCTTGGAATGGTTGAGACCAAAGTGGAAAGGTTTGGGATCAATTTACTTTAAGTGGGCTTCCAAAATGGCTACTCTTTTTTATGATCAAATTATTAATGATTCTGATGAAATGAGAAATGTTTATTTAGATCTTTTTAAAAGAGATTCTAAGGTTATTGCTTATGGTGCAAATATTAGAAAATCAGAATCCCCGCAATTAATTAACAAATGGAATTTAAAACAAAGAGAATATTACTTAGTTATTGGGAGGTTAATACCTGATAACAACGCCGATTTAATTATTAAGGGGTTTTTAAGATCCAATTCAAAAAAGAGATTGGTAATTGTAGGAGATGTCCCTTACAAAGATTTTTATGCATCAAATTTGAAAAAAATAAATGACAAAAGATTGATTTTCACTGGTTACGTGAAAGATCAAAATATACTAGCTGAATTATACCATAACTGTTATGTTTATATACATGGCCATGAGTTTGGTGGAACGAATCCTACTATGATTAAGGCAATGGCTTATGGCTGTGCTATTCTAGCTCTAGATACAGTATTTAACAAGGAAATGCTTCAAAAAGACAAGTTTGGGTTGTTTTTTAAAAAAGAACTTTTTTCAATAACTAAACAGATTGAGTATTGTGAAAAAGAAAAACTTACAATTGATAAACTCAGGCAGGAATCTATAAATGGCATCACTAAAAAATACAATTGGAATTTTGTTTCTAAACAGTATTTAGAGGTTTTCAACTCTTTAGTTAGCCAAAGGAATTAAGTAGGCTAATTTTAAGGTCATATGAAAATTATTTACATCATTTCCTGGATGATAATATTCAGTTGCATTATCATCTAAATCCCACTGATAATTTAAACTTCTTGAGTACATAAGATTTGAAGATAACCACAGATTTTTATATTTTTTTGAGAAATTAATATGAAGATTAAAATCTTTCCAATAACGCCTTGAGTCATTAGCTGAAGAAAAAGCTTCATGGTAAAAATCATTATCCTGATCTATAATTTCAAAAGCTATCCCTAATTTTTCTTTATCTCTAATTCTATTTAATGCAAAGTAGTGTGAATTACTTCCAGGTCCTATCCCAGCTCCTAAGACTTCACCTTCATTGGTGTATCCATCATAAGTCCAATCGTGCTCATACCATGACCCTGCATTTCGTAATAATCTAGAGGCAGTTTGTTCCATTTGTGTCCACTCCCATGAAAATAAAAAGTCATCATTACTTATTTTAAAAACTTTTTGTAGGCCAACTGTAACGGCTCTGCTATGATCAGAATCTAATAATAAATCTCTAATATTCTCTTTAGAATCGTTGTGATTATAATCCACATAAATTTCTGCCTTAGAATCTCTCCATAACCACCTTAAAAAAACTCCAGCGGCTTGATTAGTTTGTGCCTCATAATTTTCATACTTATCATTTTTTCTGAACAAATTTGAAAATGCAGGAAACCATGTTGGACTACCCTCCATCCAAAAATATTTTCCTTCAACAAGTGCAGAGTACATTTGAACCCATCTTATAAAACCCAAAGATAGTCCTGAGACCCATTTTGGAGAATAAGTAATAGTATAGCCCTGTAAATACCTCCAGTCATTTGTTAGCCCCAGTTGATTAATTTTTGGCACATAAATATTGGTTCCAGCATGTTGTGTATCAGAATTTGCAGGTAAATATCCAGATGATTCAAGTCTCCCTGAGATTATCTGCCATTCGAAATTTCCAATTTTAGTCTTCAAGGGTTTTGTTGTATTGAAAGTAATGTGCTTAAATCCTCTGGCATGATTACTCATCATAATACTATTTCTTATGGATGGCCCCCACCAAATATTTTCATTTGAAATGCCAAGACTCAGTCCTTTAAAATTTAACCTAATACTAGATTGCCCTATTAATGTTTTATTAATACTTTTTTCACCAAATCTTTCAGGCATATCAATTTTATTCCATAATCTATATCTTTTTGCCCATATAATTGAATAATGACCATTAGGCCCCTCTCCAAACCCTTCAAAATCTTTATTATTAGAAAATAAATATTCAGGTTTTAACTGGATAGATAATGGACCTATTTCTGCATAAATTCCTGCGCTTATTATGTGTTGATACCCACGATTTGGAATCATACTTCCGTTATTCCTATTGTAAGGATGATGGCTATTGAATTCAATATTATAATCAATTGGAAGGATTTTAATTTTTCCATTTCCTTTCAAATAACTCAAAAAAGTAGGGGTGTATTTTTCTATATCAAAAATTTCTTTATTTATTTCTAATCCATTTTTCCCAATATCAAATGGTTTTAAGGTAAAAGAAACATCACTTTTAAAATCTCCTAGTAGTTGTGAGGTTCTTAAATAATCGTTCAAATACGATTCGTTAAGATTAATTGTCTGAGAGGATGATAAATGAAATGTGAAAAATAAAAATAAAAAGAAGTTATATTTCATTATTTATAGGAAATTACTCTTACTTTTAAATTATCTAAAGACCAGCTTTCATCACATTTAGATTGAACAATCCCGTCTTTATCAATAGCATTAGGCTGATAAAGCTCATCATGAAATCGTATTACAACTGCATTGCCTGAATGTCTAAACCCTTTTTCAATTTTATATAAAGTTGAATTGCCTCCAAAATAGGAGTCTTTACATATTTTTGGTAGATCAACTTTACTGTTTCCAGTTTTTGGATTGTTTTCAAATGGATACATTTCAGGATAAGATTGTCTTAAACAATAATTATCAAAGCATGGACTATTAGAAAATGTTGTTACAAACCTATCGCTAGAATTATCTTTTATTAAATCCATATCTGGATCTAATTCCATAATCCATTTATCAGGTTTATCATTTTTAGGAAATCTATTGAAATTTCCATCCCAAGTTCCATGAACGTATAAATCAAAAGAAATAAAAACATAGTCGTGGTCACCTGTATTTTCTAAATGCAAGGTAAAACCGTCATTATTAAAATCTCCTAGAACTGTGGTGTTGTTAAAAGTAGAAGTAGCCTTACCATCAATCTCAGTTAAGTTTCCGCTTTCAAAATCGTTATTATAAATCAACTCATCTCTTGAAAGTTCTGGGTAAGAACAAGAATCAATTAAAAAAAAGATAATAAAGATTTTAAGTAAATAAATTATACGTTGTTTTTTCACAAGTGTTATTAATAAGTGTTTATTCAAATTTATTATCTTTTTTATTTAATTCTTCCAAAGATAAACTCTTAAAATAATTGAAAGCATTTTCTAGTCCTTTTTTTCTTGAAACAAGAGGCTTCCAGTTTAAAATTTTCATTGCTTTAGTTATATCCGGTTTTCTTTTAACAGGATCATTGACAGGGAGAGGTTTAAAAACTATTTTATTATCACCACCACCCATAGCTATAATTTCCTTTGCAAAGTCAATCAAAGCTATTTCTTCAGGATTTCCTAAGTTTACAGGTTTGGTGTAGTCTGAGTGTAAGAGCTTATAAATTCCCTCAACCATGTCATCAATAAAACAAAAAGATCTGGTTTGAGAACCATCTCCAAACACAGTTAAGCTCTCGCCTCTTAAAACTTGCCCCATAAATGCTGGGATTGCTCTTCCATCATTAACTCTCATTCTAGAGCCGTAGGTATTGAATATTCTTGCTATTCTAATATCTAGTCCGTGAAAAGAGTTGTAAGCGGTAGTTAAGGCTTCCTGAAACCGCTTGGCCTCGTCGTAAACGCCTCTTGGTCCAACAGGATCAACATTGCCAAAGTATTCTTCAGGCTGAGGGTGTACTAAGGGATCACCATAAACTTCTGAGGTGGAAGCAATTAGAATACGAGCATTATTCTTTAAGGCTATTTTTAAAACATTCTCAGTTCCTAACGACCCTACTCTTAGAGTTTCCAGTGGAATTTTTAAATAGTCAATAGGACTGGCTGGAGAGGCAAAATGCAATATATAATCTATAGAGTTATTTATTTTAAAATCATCAGTAATATCAATTTCTTTAAATTTAAAATCAATATTTGAATTAAGGTGAGAAAGGTTCTTTATGTCACCAGTTATTAGATTGTCTAACCCAATAACTTTATAATTTTTGGAGAGGAAACAATCACATAAATGTGATCCTAAAAATCCAGCAGCTCCTGTAATTAAAACAGTTTTTTTCATTAAAACATAATAATTGTAAAAATATGATTTTTATGTTATAAAAAAATCAAGTACTTTTGTAACTTGATATATGTTAGAATCATTAATTACATCCAAAACTAGGTTAAGACTCCTAATTAAGTTTTTTTTAAATATTGCTAATAAAGGATATTTAAATAGTCTTGCAAATGAATTTGGCGAATCAACTAATTCAGTTAGAAAAGAATTAAACAACTTATCTTCCGCGGGCTATTTAGAGAAGCATAGTGAAAACAATAAAGTTATTTATAAGGCTAATGCTTCACACCCATTGTTTCAAATAATTCAAAAAATAGTTCATAAGCACTTGGGTATTGAAGAAATTCTAGAAACGGTCTATGATAGAATTGGAGATGTAAAAAAAATTATGATTCTTGGAGACTATGCTAAAGGAATAGATAGTGGACTTATAGAAATTTTAATTGTAGGAGAGAACATAAATAAAGGATATTTGGATGAAATATCTCCAAAAATTGAATTAAAAATAAAAAGAAAAGTTAGTTTTTTTGTTTCAAATAAGACTTTAAAACAAAAATCACTAATTATTTTTGAAGCCTAGTATTAATTAAAAATTAAATTAAATTTGCACATTAAATTGTGGCTTATGTGGCGAAGCCATTTTTTAATAACAGTAATTCATTATTAATACGATTTTAAAATAAAATTTATGAGAGTAGGAATTACTTTTTCTTCCTTTGATCTATTACATGCCGGTCATGTAGTGATGCTGAAAGAAGCAAAAAAACAATGTGATTATTTAATTGTAGGATTACAATTAGATCCATCACTTGATAGACCAGATAAAAATTCACCTTCACAATCCATTATTGAAAGATATATTCAGTTGAAAGGCTCCAAGTATGTAGACGAGATTGTACCTTATGTTTTAGAGCAAGATGTAGAGGATATATTGCAATCTTTTAAAATAGATGTTCGTATAATTGGAGAGGAATATAAAAATATAGATTTCACAGGTAAAGATTATTGTATAAAAAAAGGAATTGAAATTTATTATAACTCAAGAGAACATCGTTTTTCAAGCACAGAAATTAAAACTCGTTTAAAAAAATAAATTAAAATTTTAATGAAAAAATTTAAAGTTGGTGTTATTGGGAATGGATTTGTTGGTGAAGCCATTTCATTTGCTTTCTCACCCGTTACGGATTTATATGTGTACGATACAGATCCTTTGAAGAGTTTAGATAACCTTGAATCTGTTCACGCATGTGATTTTGTATTTATTTGTGTTCCAACACCAATGTTCCAGGATGGATCTCAAGACTTATCATATGTAGAAAGTGCTTTTGAAAAAGCATCTAGTAAACCATTATATATATTAAAATCTACTGTTTTACCAGGCACAACTGAAGTTTTATCAAAAAAACATCCGAATTTTAAAATTATTTTTTCTCCTGAATTTTTAACAGAAAGAACCGCAAAGATAGACATGCTTACTCAATCTAGAATTATTTTAGGAGGGGATTCAATATTAACTGAAAAAGTAAAAATTTTATTTAACCAAAGATTTAAAATAAAAAACATTATTCAAACAGATTCAAAAACTGCAGAACTTACTAAATATATGAACAATGTTTTTTTTGCATCCAAAGTCAGCATTATGAATGAGTTTAAACTGTTATGCGATAAAATTGGAGCCAATTGGGAAGATGCATTAAAGGGTTTTGTTTCTGATGGTAGAATTGGTGACAGTCATTTAAATGTTCCAGGGCATGATGGAAAGCTCGGTTATGGAGGAACCTGTTTTCCAAAAGATGTCAACGCTCTGTTATCTTTTTCTAAAAAGCATGATCTTGAATTAAACACTATTAAAGGAGGCTGGAATACAAATTTAAAAGTAAGAGTAGAAAAAGACTGGGAAGAAAAGGAAGGCCGGTCTGTGAGCTTTAAAAACACAAAATAAACTTGACTAATGACAATAGTCGAAAATAAATCACATAATAGAAAAGAGTTCTAAAATATAAATTGCAGGTTATAATGGAATGGTAGATTCTGCAATGAAATTAATTAAAAAATGGTTTATAAAATAATTATTCCAGCAAGAGCAAATTCAAAAAGACTCCCAGGTAAAAATATGAAATTTTTAGGAGATAAACCTTTAATACAGTATTCTATTGACTTTGCCTTGAATCATTTTTCAGCAGATTCAATTTGGGTAAATTCTGATGATGAACATATTATAAAGTTTGCCAAGAAAATTGGTGTGAGAACTTTACTAAGACCTGTTGATTTAGCTACAGATCACACATCCACTGTAGATGTACTAAAATTTCAAGTTAATTATTTTAAAAAACAAAATATTGATTGTGATGCTATTATACTGCTACAACCGACAAATCCATTTAGAGAAAACAATCTATTAAAAGTGGCAATTGAAGAATTCCAAGAATTAAAAAGAAATAGTTTGGCAACATTTTCAATATCTGAAAAAAAACTAGGTAAAATAGAAGGTGATTTCTTCAAACCAACTAATTATATACCAGGGCAAAGATCTCAAGATTTACAAAAGTTATACTTCGAAAACGGACTATTGTATATTACAAGATGTGATAATATTTTAAAAGGAAAAATAATTACAGAGGATGTATATCCAATTATTTGTAATAGTATAGAGTCTACCGTGGATATTGATTATTTAGAAGATTTTGTATTTGCAGAATCAATCCTAAAATTAAAAAAATGAAAAAGAATCATTATATCACAATAAATGACAGAAAAATTGGACTTGATTATGCTCCATTAGTAATAGCTGAAATAGGAATTAATCACGAGGGATTATTAGAGACAGCATTTGAAATGGTTGATGCAGCATGGAAATCAGGTGCTGAGATTGTGAAGCACCAAACTCATATTGTTGAAGATGAAATGAGTAAGGAAGCTAAAAAAGTTATTCCTGGTAATGCAAATGTATCTATTTATGATATCATGGAAAGATGTGCCTTGAATGAAAATGATGAAATTAAGTTAAAGGAGTACATAGAATCTAAAGGAATGATTTTTATTAGCACTCCATTTTCAAGAGCAGCAGCTGATCGTTTAGAACGAATGGATGTAAATTCATACAAGATTGGTTCGGGAGAATGTAATAATTATCCATTAATTGAACACATCGCTTCATTTGGTAAACCAATGATTGTAAGTACAGGAATGAATGATATTGAGTCTGTAAGAAAAACAGTAAAAATATTAGAAGATTATAAAGTTCCTTACGCTTTATTACACACTACTAACTTATATCCAACTCCTTCTCATTTAGTTAGATTAGGAGCAATGGAAGAATTACAAAAAGAGTTTCCAAATGCTATTGTAGGTTTGTCAGATCATACAACCACTAATTTAGCATGTTTTGGAGCTGTAGCTCTTGGAGCTTCAATTCTTGAAAGACATTTCACAGACAGAATGGATAGAATTGGTCCGGATATTATTAATTCAATGGATCCAATAGGATTGAAAGAATTGATTACTGGAGCTACTGAGATAGCTAAGATGAGAGGAGGAAAAAAAGAAGCTGCTGTGGAAGAAAAGGTTACTATAGACTTTGCTTTTGCAACTGTTGTAGCTATTAAAGACATCAAAAAAGGAGATAAATTTACTAAAGAAAATCTTTGGGTTAAAAGACCAGGGACAGGTGAAATCTTAGCTGAAGAATATAATGAGATTATTGGAAAAGTTGCCGCTAATGATGTGCAAGATGACAGTCATTTAACTTGGAAAGATATTAAAAAGTGAAAAGAATAGTATTTCTTACTGGTACTAGAGCAGATTTTGGGAAATTAAAATCTCTAATGTCAATTTCTCAAAATTCAAAAAATTTTGATGTCCATTTATTTGTGACCGGAATGCATATGAATTCTGTTTATGGATCGACAGTAGATGAGGTTATTAAGGCAGGATTTAAAAATATTTATAAGTATATAAATCATAATTCTGGTGAAACAATGGATAAAACCTTGGCAAAAACTATTGAAGGTTTCTCTCAATATATATCTCAAATTAATCCAGATTTAATTGTAGTTCATGGCGATAGACTTGAGGCTTTGGCTGGCGCTATGGTTGGAAGTCTTAATAATATTTTAGTATCGCACATTGAAGGAGGAGAAGTTTCAGGAACTATTGATGAATTAATTCGTCATTCAGTATCTAAAATGTCACACATTCATTTAGTAGCTAACATTGAAGCTAAGAAAAGATTAATTCAACTTGGTGAATTTGAAAAATCTATATTCATTATAGGTTCACCAGATTTAGATTTAATGAATGAGGAAAATTTACCAGATTTTAATTTGGCTAAATCACGTTATGATATATCATTTGACAGTTATGCTATAGCAATGTTTCATCCGGTTACAACTGAGTATGATAAAATAAAAAAATATGCTAAAAATTTTGTAGATGCATTGATTAAAAGTAAACAAAATTACATTTTGATATACCCAAACAATGATTTAGGATCTTCAGAAATTTTAGAAGAAATTAAATTTATTAAACAAACAGAAAAAATAAAAATTTTTCCTTCATTAAGATTTGAATATTTTCTTAGATTTTTGAAAGAGTCCAATTTTATTATCGGTAACTCAAGTGCTGGAATTAGAGAAGCTCCTTATTATGGTGTGCCTACAGTGGATATTGGAACTAGACAAAATAATAGAGCAAAATTAGTTTCAATTTTTCATTGCTCTTATGAAATTGATGAAATTTTAGAAGCAATTGATAAAGCAAATATGTATAATTCTAAACCTAAAGACATAAATAAAACTAATTTTCATTTCGGAAATGGCAAGAGTAATAAGCTATTTTTAAATTTAATAAACTCTAGAGAATTTTGGGAAATTTCATGTCAAAAACAATTTCAAGAAATTAATTAATATGTTTAAAAAAAGAATTATTGCTAGGGTAGATGTAAAAAATGAATTTGTTATTAAAGGTATTCATTTAGAAGGATTAAGAAAAGTTGGAGATCCAAATGAAATAGCTAAAAAATATTATCAAGATGGAGTTGATGAAATTATTTTTATGGATGCAGTTGCTGCTTACTACGACAGAAATAGCTTAACTAATATAATCGAGAAAGCTTGTAAGGATATTTTTGTCCCAATTACTGTAGGTGGTGGTATCCGAAAAATCGAAGATATACAAATCGCATTAAATGCAGGTGCTGATAAAACAGCTATTAACACCAAAGCAGTTCAATTCCCTGATTTTATAAAAGAAGCATCTGAAGTTTTTGGATCTCAATGTATTGTTTCGTCAATAGATGTGTTAAAGATAGGAAAAGATAAGTGGGAAGTCTACACTGACAATGGAAGGGAACCAACTGGATTAGATGTAATTGACTGGGCTAAAAAAGTAGAAGAATTAGGTGCTGGCGAAATCATGCTAACTTCTATTGACAAGGAGGGAACTAAAAAAGGCTTTGATATTGAACTTAATAATAAAGTGTCTGAGGTTGTGAATATCCCTATTATTTCATCAGGAGGTGCTGGTAATAGCAAGGATGTTGCGAATGTAATTGAGAATTCAGAAATAGATGCTGTAGCTATAGCATCATTATTTCATTATAAAATTGAGACAGTCAAAACATTAAAAGAATTTTTAGTAAACGAAAGAAAAATTCAAGTAAGATTATGAATATAATTGTAATTGATTATGGAATTGGAAATATCAAAAGTATAAAAAATGCTTTTGAAGAGGTAGGAGTTAAAGTGATTTTATCTAGAGAAGAGAAAGATATTCTAAATGCAGATGGTGTTGTTTTACCTGGCGTTGGAGCCTTCTCTCACGGAATGAATAATTTAATCAAATATAATTTGGTAGATATAATTAAGAAATATGTAAAAACTGATAAGCCACTTTTAGGGATTTGTTTAGGAATGCAAATGATGTTAGAGGAAAGTGAGGAATTTGGAATCACAAAAGGTTTAGGATTAATAAAAGGGAAAGTAATTAAAATTCCAGTTGATCATACTAAAAAGGTAAAACTTCCTCACATCAGTTGGAATGTAATAAGGACTAAGAATATTAATTGGAAAAATACAATTTTGGAAAATATACCTAAGAACTCAGACATGTATTTTGTTCACACTTTTGTAGCCAAACCAGATAATGAAGATGAGGTGCTCTCAGTCACTGAGTATGCTGGAGCTGAGTTTTGTTCATCTCTAAAAAAAGAAAATATTTATGGATGTCAGTTTCACCCAGAAAAGAGTTCTGAGCAAGGTCTAACTATAATTAAAAATTTTATTAAAGTTGTTAAAGAATATATATGAAAAAAAAAATAGAAGCTTTTTATGGACTACCAAATGAGGTTAAATTCTGTAAAAAATGTGTTATATCAAATCAGAGACCAAATTCTACTGTGGAATTTCAAAATGAAAAAGGCGAGAAGAAAAAAGTAATTAATTTCAGCGAAGAAGGAGTTTGTTCTGCTTGTATTTATCATGAGGAAAAAGAAAGTAAAATAAATTGGGCTGAAAGAGAGGATAGGTTAGAAAAGCTTTTAGCTCAGTTTAGAAGCACCGATGGTTCGTACGATGTAATTGTACCAGGTAGTGGCGGAAAAGATAGTGCTTTTACGTCTCATATATTAAAGTATAAATATGGAATGAATCCATTAACCGTAACATGGGCTCCTCATTTATATACTGATATAGGATGGAAGAATATGCAAGAATGGGTCCATACAGGAGGTTTAGATAATATTTTATATACACCCAATGGTACTTTGCATAAAGAAATGACAAAAAATGCGTTTCATAATTTATTACATCCATTTCAACCTTTTATTGTAGGACAAAGAATAATTGGACCCGCAATGGCTAAGAAATTTGGTGTTAAATTGGTAATGTATGGTGAAAATCAAGCAGAATATGGTAATGCAATTGAAGAGAATACAAATCCAATTATGAATATGGATTTCTTTTCGTCTGATGATGTTATGAACATGAAATTTGGAGGAGTAACAATGAAGGATTATATAGCTACAGGTAGATACACAAAAAATGATTTTGCACCTTATATTGCACCACAAAAGAAAGATTTAGTTGAAGCAGGTGTTGAAGTACATTATTTAGGTTACTATTTAAAATGGGATCCACAGGAATGTTATTATTATTCAGTAGATAATACTGGTTTTCAAGCAAATCCAGTTAGAACTGAAGGAACATATTCTAAGTATAGTAGTATAGACGACAAAATTGATCCATTTCATTATTTTACAACATTAATAAAGTTTGGTATTGGAAGATGTACTTATGATGCTGCTCAAGAGGTTAGAAATGGAAAAATTACCAGGGAAGAAGCAGTGTATTTAGTAAACAAGTACGATGCAGAGTTCCCTGAAATTTACTTTAAAGAGTTCTTGGAATATATAGATTCAACAGAAAATGATTTTTGGGAAACTATAAACAAACATAGAAGTCCACACATTTGGAAAAAAGAAGATGGAGAATGGAAACTTAGACATACCGTCTCTAACCATGGATAAAGTGAATAAATATTAAATAATTATTTTTTCAATTATTTAAATTAACATAATAATTATAAAAGCTAATAAAATGAACAGAAAAAACTTTTTTTTAGAAAATGGGTATTACATTGAAAAAAATGTATATAGTAAAATGGAAATGAATGAAATGTTTGTACTTTTTTACGATGTATTTAGTTGTTTATCTAAAAAATTTAAAGTAAAAGAAACTATTGATTACAAAAAAAGTTCAGATGTAAACATAGATGATAATTTAAAGGAATTGGATTATCTTATGCTAGATTGCTTTAATCATGATAAAGATATTATTGGTGAAGGATATGATATTATTGCTTACAGCTCAGTATTTTTAAGGTTTTTTTCTAATTCCAAAATTGAATCAATAACAAAAGAACTTTTAGAAATTGATGAATCTACTTCATTATACGGTTGGACTAATAGAGTAAGAATAGATCCCCCAGCAGACGAAAGAAGAACTTATGGTTGGCATCAAGAAGTTTTTTATACTATCCCAGAGTCTAGATATTTACAAACATGGTGCCCGGTTATAAGAGATACTACTAAAGATAATGGAACAATTTGGGTAGCCCCAAAATCTCACAAGGAGGGTATTGCTAAGCAGGAATGGAAAGAAATTAAAGGAAGAGCAACTCAGATAATTGTTGATGAAGATATTATAAAAAAGTATAATCCAATTCAGCTTGAGATGAAGATAGGTGATGTTTTATTTTTTGATGGAAAACTTTGTCATAGATCCGGAAGTAATATTACTAAAGATGAAATAAGATTTTCTCTTGTAGGTATGTGGCATGACATATGGACAAAAAATTTTAGAGGACCTAAGCCTGGATTTGGTCATAGAACTAATTATGATCAGAAAGAATATTGGAATAAAATTAATAAATCAGAAAATTGGGGATATTAAATTATAATAATTTTTTCCTACGATATAAATGAAGTATATAAAGTAAAATAGTTTTGAAATAAATTTTGAATTAATAAATACATATGAAAAAGAAAATACTAAGAAAAATAAATAAATACTTATCCAAGTATTTTAAGTTTACTATTATAAAAGACTATGATCTATGTTTGGAAGATTATAATACAAAAGAACCATTTCTTAGGAAAAAAAATTTGAATATTGGCGCTGGACGATTTAGGCACCCATATTGGACAAATGTTGATTTCAATAGCGACTGGTATAAAAGGTTCAATATGAAAATTCATATTAATCATGATCTTTTTTCGAGAAAACAAATTCCAATTAATGATAACGAGGTCAATCTTATTTATTGTAGTCATACTATTGAACATATTGATGATTCGTCAGCATTATTTTTGTTAAAAGAATGTTATAGATTATTAAAGCCTGGGGGTGGGGTTAGGTTTACAATGCCAAATATTAATCTTCTACATGATGCGCTCCTAAGAGATGATCTGCGTTTTTTTGAAGACATTGAAACACGACGCGCTATTGCTATAAATAATCCTAAATATGTCAGTATAGAGCAATATTTTTTAGATCAAGTTGCCAGCCAGATTGCTGAGAAAGATACTATAACC
>Ga0315330_10001749_pt1 | contig 14742 bp, 12 predicted proteins | sample M140m34915metaG_FD_203453 | JGI IMG/M metagenome (GOLD analysis project Ga0315330, IMG submission 203453) | Ammonia-oxidizing marine archaeal communities from Monterey Bay, California, United States - M1 40m 34915 | ecosystem: Environmental > Aquatic > Marine > Intertidal zone | place: USA...
TCCAAGAGCTGCAGGAATTTTCTTAATAGTATTAATAGCCAATGAATTAACACTCATCTGTGGACTTCTAAGGTTAATTCGCTCTAAATTATCCTTAACAACAACCTCTTCCAATAGTTCAACCTCCGGGAAGAGTTTTATATTAAGGATCTTATCTTCTAATAAATTGATCTTTTCTGTAAAATTTTTAAAGCCCAAATAACTAATTAACAACTCCTGGTCTCCATTTGGAATGCTGATAGAATAAAACCCGTATTCATTAGTGGTTGTTCCAAGATTTAATGCTGGTAAAAGTACGTTTACACCGATGAGTTTTTCATTTGTTTCAACATCTGTAACATATCCACTTAAAATGAAGCTTTCTTGCCCAAATAAACTATAAGAGTAAATAAGAATAAGAGCAAAAAAGTGATGTTTAGACATAAATGCTTTTTTAATTTGCTATTTGGAAAACAAATAGTTCAAAAGTAAAATGGTTTTAAAATGCAAATCCAAAACCAACATTACCAATCAATATTCCGCTGGTGGTTAAGCCTGGAATTGGAGGAATAGATTCTGTAAATGATTCTGAAATCCCATTTAATGTCGCAATAAAGTTTAAAGAGTCAGGAATCTTACCTAACCCATAGCCTAATTCAAAGCGAAAAAAAACAGTACCTGCTGTTTTAACTCCTAATTTAAAATTGGTTGTATCTAAGTTTAGTTCAGTAGACCCTGATCCAATCAAGCTTTGAAGACCACTGGTGAAAAGAAGATTTGTGAAGGTGACATCAGTTGAAAGTGAGCCCTTACCAACACTTAAAAAGAATCCATTTGCTTTCTTATTAAAATAATAATTTATTCCAAATTCAGTGTAGGCAATAGTCGTTTCTACTGACTCAAAATTAAGTGGAATTTTACTATAATCAATATATGGAGCGAAGTGGTTGTTTAGTATAGGAAGTGTAAGCTCTGCTGAGCCTGAAGCTAGATTAGGAAAACCAAGCTTTAGTCCTATTGAAAAGTGTTTCACTTTTAATGAATCCTTATTTTCTTCTTTACTTGATTCGGTTTGGGCGAAAGAAGTAAAAATTGTGAGGAGAAAAAGGTAGGTAATCAAAAAGTTCTTTTTCATTATCTATTTAATTTAATTCTATTTGATCGATTTGCTAATTCCCAGGCAGTATAAAATATCAGTCTAGTCCTTTTTTCTAAAATGGAATAATTTATCTTATCTGCTGTGTCGCTTGGCTTATGATAGTCCTCGTGAGTCCCGTTAAAGTAAAATATAACTGGAATATTTTTTTTTGCAAAATTATAATGATCGCTTCTGAAATAAAAACGATTGGGATCATTATCATCGTTATATGTATAGTCAAGCTCTAATTGAACATATTTTTCATTGGCATGTTCCGAAATATCATGTAATTCTTTACTTAATTTATCAGAACCAATTAGATATATATAATTTGGATCATTTGTTTTTCGTTTAGGGTTAATTCGCCCAATCATATCAATATTTAAGTTTGCAACCGTGTTTTTTAATGGATATAGAGGGTTTTCAGTATAAAATTTTGATCCTAAAAGACCTTTCTCTTCACCTGTTACATGAAGAAAAACCAGGCTTCGTTTGGGACCGATCCCTTCATTTTTAGCTTTTATGAAAGCCTCAGCTATCTCTAGCAATGCTACATTGCCAGTTCCATCATCATCTGCACCATTATTTATGAAGCCATTTTTATCAATTCCAATATGATCTAGATGTGCAGTAAGTATTATATATTCTTCGGGATATTGTGAGCCTTTTATAATAGCAGCTACGTTTTCAGTCTCTACTTTTTTGCCTCTAATATTTAATATCATTGGCTGAAGATAATTATTCGTACCACTAGCACTTATAATACCAGATCTTATGTAAAAATCTTTTAAAAAATTAACAGCTCTTTTTTGACCGATAGTACCTGTTTCCCTTCCTTGAAAATAATCTGAAGAATAAACATATAAATTTTCCATTAATTCTTTGGAAGTTATAGTATTGGCATAATCAGAGATCTCATTTTTTTCTTGCGAAAAACTGAATTTTATAACCAGCAACACCAATAAAAATATTTTTCTAATGAACATAAATTGAGATTACAAATTGTAACTATTTTATTGGAATTAAAGGTTTCTTTTTTTCTAAAAAAGCTAATATACCATCCCAGAACTTAATCCTTAATTCTAAGGCTTTTTTCGAAAAGATTAATACTTCATCCCATTTTTTTGAGTCTTTGCCACAAAGATTCTGAATCATTTCAATAGCCATTGGTCCATGTTCACCAGAATCAACTTCTACATGACGTTCAAAATAATATATCAGATCAGCAAGATCATTATCTTTTGCCATTTTTAAATTTTTAATAATTTCAATAAACATATCCGGTATTAAATCTTCTCTACCAAATGTGAAAACGGCAGCTATTAAATGAGGTTTATTTGAGTATACTACCTGAAAAGTAAATTCTAAAAAGTTTTTTATGTGCTCGGGAAGAGACGCTTCATTCAAAACATATGTAATGCTCTTTCCAGAATCAATGGCTGTGATAACCTCATCAATATTCTTTGTGCTTGCGCCTAAGGAATTCATTGCTTCAATATACATTTCAAAATGACTCATTGGAATTCCTTTTCTATTTAAGTCTGACTCTTCGCCCCAAACAATTTCATTTATAAGTCGCGATGCTTTTGGATATCCAGAAGGGCGCCAAGGAATCTTATTATAACTTAATAGGTTTTGTAATTGTTTAAGTAGGGACATAAAATCCCAAACTGCAAAAACATGGTTTTCCATAAAGTACCTTATGTCTTCTACTGAATTTATGGATTCATATACAGGGTGATGTTTAAGTTGTTCCCTTAGCGGAAGTAGTTCTTGTTCAAGTCTTTCAATCATCTTCAAAAACATTATATTGAAGTGCAAATATATTGATAAATTTACCTTTTATGGAGCAAAATATAATTTTCCTCTTTCTTATTTCTTCAGTCACATTAACGCTCTTTCCAGGTCCAGATATAATGTTCATTATTAGTACAAGCCTTTCTCAGGGAAGGAGAAAAGGAATGTTTTTAAGCCTTGGTCTTTGTTCAGGTTTAGTTGTACATACACTAATCGTTGTTTTAGGATTAGGGAATATTATACAAGCCTTTCCTCAATCAATTAGAGTTATAGAAATATTAGGAGCTTCTTACTTATTTATTTTAGCTGTCCGACTATTAAAAAGTACTAATCAAAATAAAACTCAATCTCAAGAAAGAAATTCTTCTGGAAATATATACTTTACAGGATTAATAATGAATTTAAGTAATCCCAAAGTAACTTTATTCTTCATAAGCTTTTTTCCTGGATTTCTTTTTTCAGAAGAACTTTCATATGAGCTTCAGTTTTTAATCCTAGGTGTAATATTTTTCATTCAAGCCCTTGTAATATTTTTATTAGTTACAATGGTTGTTTATAAATTTGGGCAAAATTTAACTTTCTACAAAAAGAAAATTTTTTGGGATAAACTTCAAGCTATTGTTTTAGTAACTATCTCTTTTGTTTTATTGTATCCTTAGTTAATAATTAACTACAATGAATAGAAGAGTCCTTAAATCGTTTGCAAAAACTACCTCTTCGAGCATTCAGGATATCAATCAATTAACTAAAGAAAAACATTTAATTTTTACAAGAAATGATCCTTTTAAAAACTATTAATATGAGCACAGATCTTTTCTTCCCAATTTAAATAATCGCTCATGTTTTGGTTGTTAATCTTAAAAAGTGGATATAATTCAGAATAATTATTTTCTCTGCTCATAGTATAGTTTATTACTTCAGCGAACTTGCAAAATTTAGGATAGCTTTTTGAACCAAACCCAAGAACCGCATAATCAATTGATTTTCCTTGATTGTGTTTTTGAAATTTTAATTCAAACAGGTTTGCATTTGAAGGAGGTTCACCTTCTCCGTATGTCGATGTCATTATAATAAATTTCTCTGCTTTTGGAAAAGCTTTATATTTATTTAAACTGCATATGGCAACTTTATTTCCTCCATTTCTGAGTTTTTTTAAAAGTTTTTTCACGAATTGGTAAGTGCTCCCTGTTTCGGACCCATAAAGAATAATTATTTCAGCTTCATTTAAATTATTTTTTGAAAATTTAAGTAGTGCCCAACTAGTTTTTGATGTTATAAAAAGGCCTGAAATAATAAAAAATAAAAGTGAAAATGCACTAATGGTTAGTAATACGGCAATTAACATATTACTTTCTCCTGTATGAATCCAGTATGCCCAAGCTCTAAGTAAATATGGTATAGAATGAATATTCTCATTTAAAATACTATTATCACCTTGTTGAAAAATTATGGTACGATCAGATAATTGTATTTTATATGTATCATTAGTTGAAGTGGAAAATGGATATATTATATTCTGGACTTGATTAAGATAATATTCATTAAGATTAATATATTTCTGGCCGGCTTCATACTCATATTGAATTGATTTGTTAGATCTAAAAAGATCTAACCTTTCTAAGGTTAAATAAAATCCACTAACTGCAATGATGAAAATAGGAATTACAAACCATCTCCCAAGTTCAATATGGGTTTTTCTAAAAAATTGTTTTTCTTTGAAAGAACCAAATATTTTTGCTAAACCTCCTATTTTATTTAATAACAATAAAAAGCCTGTCACGACTAGTAGTGCAGTTAAAAATGATATAAAACCCATAAGAAGCCGCCCATTGCTTTTTAAAAAAAGCGAACGATGCAAGTTTTTCATAAAGTTAGATAGTCTCGATTTTGGTCTAACTTTATCTATGATTTTTCCTGTTTCTGGATTTACATATACTGTTTCAAATCCTTGAGGAGTGATACCTTCGACAACAACAGAATTTTTTTCAGTCACAGAAACTTTATAAATTTCTTCAAAATTATTTTGAAGAGCAACCATAGTATTTTTGAGACTTATTTTATTAAGACCTGAAATGGATTCTTTTTGTGACTGATCCATAATTGCCTCAATACCCAAGTAAGTGCCAGTTATCGATGCTATAATTAAAAAAAGTGAAACACTAATTGCTAATAAGAAATGAGTGCTCCTCCATATTCCTTTTATCATTTTTTTGGGAGTACGAATTTGATATTTTTAATAAAGCCATTTCCCTGGTGAAGCTTATTCATATTATTTTCATTTAACGAAATATTTATGTCATTTGTGTGATATCCTTTATCCTCAACTGCAGTTTCAAATCTAAGATAATTACTTTCATTAAATAGTTTTTTTGGAATTTTAAGTTGTAAAATTCTCTTTTCTCCACCAGATATAGTTGGGCCAGAAATTCCATCGATTAAAGGATAAAAATCATCATCCATAAATAAATTATTTTTTTTAAGATGTAACCAAAAAGATTTCATCTCTGAAAACCAGGTTTTGTCAGTTCCTAAAACGTAAATCGTTTTTAAATATTCATCATTTCTATTTATTACAGAAATAGAAAAATATGCTCCTTCACCACGATATTCAATCATTTCAACCATGCATTTTAATGGGATCGTATCTTCGCTTTTTGGATAGTAAAACAAGATTATTAGAAAAATATTTATCAAAAGTTTCATAAATTTAAATAAGTCAGTTTTCGATTGATTTTATCTCTAAACAAATTTATTCGCATTACTATTAAAAGACAAATTTTATAATTTAATTTGAGTGGTTAAATAAATATTTCTATTTGGAGAGGGAATTATTCCTGGACCTGGATAGCCTGTAGCTCTTCGAGTAAAATAAGCTTCATTTAAAAAATTATTTATTCCAAATTCAAATTTGATTTTATTAAGTGTATAAGATCCAGAAAAATCTAGGAGCTTGTAGCTAGGAATTATGCCTATTACACCACTTAGGTTTCCTTCAACTGCATTTGATGAGTCTGTGTATTGATTTGAGATAAAACTATATTGAAGATTAAGTGCTAAATTTTTATATCCAAATTGAAGTCCTGTTTTAATATTGTTTTCCGGTACAAATTCTACATTTTTACCAACGATCCCTGGAGTTGCTGATCTTATGTATTCTGATTTTATAAATGAATAATTTAAAAAACTTTTCAATGAATACATTGTGGTATCAAAATTGAAAAACTCCGAAATATTTAGTTCTATTAATGATTCTATACCATTTAGTCTTGCATCACCAACATTACCGCGTTCACTTTTTACACTTCCATCTGAAAAACTTTTTTGAATAAAACCAATTCGATCTTGATATGATATGTGAAATATATTAAGATCAAATGACACTAGTTTTTTTAATTTACTCCTAATTCCTAAATCAAGAGTGTAGCCTTTTTCATCTGTTATATTTGGGTTAATTGCAAAAGCCGGATTAATTATACTTATATCTGCAAAGGTGACAGATCTGTAATTTTGCGAGCCATTAGCATATATTTCAAAAGAATCAGATGCTTTGTAACTTAATCCAACTCCCGCTAATATAAAAGATCTTTGTCTTTGTTCCTCTGAATTAAAGGTTTGATTGAAAATTACATTTCCTGCTGCATCAGTATTAATCTTCTGGTAACTTCCTTCTGTAGAGGTGAGAATATTTTCATATCTAATGCCGGGTGTTATTGAAAAGTCATCGTTTATGTAAAAAATATTTTCTGTAAATAGCGCAATATTTTTATTAGGATAAATATAATTTGATTGTTTATTATAAGTAGGGTATTGTTGTGTGTAAAATGAAAAATCAGGATCAGTTAATGCAGATCCTGGCCCTTGAGCGGAGGTGTTTCGTGCTCTGTAATATTTCCCTCCTAACAGTAATACTGATTTATTATTCCCAATAGAATAGTTTCTTAACCATCTTATTTCAGCTCCATAGTTATTAAAATCACCTTTGATAAGATCCCTTTCCTGGTTTGGATCTATTTGAGTAACACGATTTGATCGAAATCCAATAGAATTACGTTGAGCATTTAATCCAAAAATATTTAGACTTAGATTTGAATTTTCTGAAAAAGCATGATCAATTTTAAAATTGTACAAGAACCAATATAGACCAAACCAATTTCTTTCTCTATTGCTTTGATATGGATTTTCTCGAAAGAGACCATCAGAAAGCCCCCCTGGTTGTTGTGCTAAATAATCGAGATATGTAATTTCTGAACTTATTTGAGTATCATCCGATATATCATAACTTAAATTAAAAAATACGTTTGAAGAATCAAATTTTGAATTTGGTCTAAACCCATTACCTTTTTTTAAATTAAAAAAACTATTATATCTCAATTTTCCGAGTCTACCGTTCAATTGTGTGAAATTTGTATAAAGGCCATTTGAACCGATTGTATTTCTTGTTAATAGACTTATTGGGCGGTATGTTGTTGTTTCTTTGAGCTTAAAATTCAACAATCCTCCAAATTGTGTTCCATATTGTAAGGAAGCTGCCCCTCGAATTACCTGAATTTCTTCTAGCGCTTCTGCTGGTGGTGTATAGTAACTTTCCGGATAACCAAGGACATCTGCGCTTATATCATAACTATTTTGACGAGTGTTGAAATTAGACGTTCTATTTGGATCCAATCCTCTACCTCCAATATGTAATTGCAATCCGGCATCATCATTTTGATATATATTTAAACCAGAAATTTGATTAAAAATTTGTCGAGCATTATTTGAAGCTAGATTCGCCATCGATTGCTCAACTAGAATAACCTCGGTTTTCTTTCCAGCATAAATGGCTGTTTTCTCGAAATCTTTCATCCTTTTTAATGCAAAAACATCTTTCTTTTTTGCATTTAAAATAATTTCATTTAGCTTTTCTAAGAGCCTGGGGATATAGATATTAATTATACTTTTGTTTGTAAAGTCTATCTCTTTTTCAATAGATGAATAGTCATTTGACATAAAAATAAAGGTGGATTTAGGATTTATACTTTTAAGTGTGACTTTTACTCCTTCCTCAACTTCAGTTATATAACCTTTTTCTTTACTATAAATTTTAATAAAAGTTTTATCATCATTACTTTCTTCAACTTTAATTATACATTCAACACTATATTGAGCATAACTATTGAAACTAATAAATAAGAAAAATAAACTATAAACCGTATATCTCATCTTTTAAAGGCAGTATCCATGTCTTATGCTTAAAGGATTCAATTTTTTTATAAAGATCCACATTTGGATCAATAAATCGTTGACTCGGGCGTCCATTCAAGCCAACAAAGCTGTCGGCGAACACCTGAATATTTTCATGTCCTTGATTTTCAAAATGTTTAGCTAAATAATGAGCATATTCTAAGATGAAGTCAGGTTGAAAACTCATTTGTTTTTCTTGAAATGAGCTCAAAAAATCAGAATTATCAACATAAAATATTTTATTAGTCAGACTGTCTTTAATTTTAAAAGTAGTGTAACCTTTTTTTTCCATTAGCATAACTCTCCATGAAAATCGATAACCCTCCTCGTTCCAGAATAATTCTCCTGGATAAGCAAGATATCTTAATGGAAAAATAAGTTGAAATATAAAAAAGCATATGAAGACAGGAAGAACTAATGAATGATTTTTATATGCAACATCAGCATATTTCGTATTTTGAATTTTATTTTTTTTGATAAAATTTTTAATCACTTTTATGATGTGCTTGAGCTGAATAATCCATTTTTTATGTATTGAATCGTCAAAAAATATCAATGCACAAAAGATCATTATAAATGGAAACATACCGATAGAGGGGAAGAAGATTTTTGTCATCACATGGAATAGGATAACAAATAAAAAGGCAACTTTCCTAGTCCTTTTAAAACAAAGGAAAAAGGGAATAAAAACGTCATAAAGCATACCAAACCAACTGGCTGTGTAATGAATAAATTTGAATTGTAATATTTGACCTAAAATTGGTATGTCATATTTTGATGTAAGCCAAATAGATAATGGTTGGGCTTCAATCAGCCAGTCAGAATTAATTTTCGCTATTCCAGCGTAAAAATATACAATGCATAAAAAAAAACGTAAAGCATCTATATTCCATGAAGGGATTTTTGATACTTCTTTATTTTTATGAGCATCTAAAGAAAAATAACTTGCCGCTGGTAGAAAGCATAATAAAAAAGCAACACAGCTTGTAAAATAATAGTGATTTAAATATGTTGTTTTATCAATTAGCTCAATATATGTGAAGATCAAAAAAAAAGATATTACGGAAATTCGGTAACGATAGCCCAGTATGATCCCAATGCATGATATAATGCATATTATATAAATCAAATAATTAAAAACGCCTAAATCATTAACCCAAGAAAAGCCAAAATATTTAAAATGAAATTTGGGAATTATATAAAGTGTTTCTATCCAATTATTAACCCAAAACCGCAAAAGTGCATAGAGCATTAAAAGACCAAATAAAATCCGAAAAACTGCTAATGGAGCAGGGTGTTGAGTAGCTTCTCTGAAATATGTTTTAAGCATTATTTGAATAGCTCTTGGTCCAAAAAATTATTATCATCGGAATTAATCTCCATCAGCATCTGCATAATCAACGCTAATATTAAGTTTTTGTAGCATATCAACTTTCAGCAATACAACTGTTTTTTGAATTGCATCATAGGTAGCCAACATCTGGTTGTTATTATCTTCAATTTGCGTTTTGAAATTATCGTTGAGTTCTAATATTTTATCCTTAGCTATTTTTAGTTGATTATTTATTTTCTCACTCAAATTGTTTTCAACCTCATCTTCTAAATAATCTAAATACTGATTTAAACTTAGACCAATCTCAGAGGAGTCTAAATAATTTTTACCATTAAAGAATTGATTAATTGCATTTCCTGCTTCTAATGCAAGTATTTTGGAATATTTTTCACCATAATAAGATTCTATCCTATCCGGAAGCGGATTTCCAGAAAAAACACCAGCAGGGATGCCAAATTTATTTGCACGATATCCTTTTTCAAAATAAAAAATAAAATCATTGACAATAAGATTTATACTTGATGTTGCGGTATTGTTTGTAGATTCTATGAAAGATTCTCTGTAAGAACTTTCCCATTGTGCCTTCACCTGATTTGTTAAATCAACCATTTTATCGACTATATCGGTTAAATAAGTACCATAATTGAGATTAGTGTCAGAGTATTTTGATATTATATTATCCTCATTGTCGTCAATTCCAAACAGAAGATAGTCTATAGTGGAAAACCCTTGAGAAGAAAAATTAGAGCTTTTCTCAAGATCATAATTTTGGTTAGAAATATTATCTTCAACTTTTCCAGTATTTACTGGATAAAGATTCATCCTATTTTTAAAATATATTTCTTCGGCAACACCAATATCAAACATTTCGACATATTGCCATTTTGAATAGCTTGTTAACCAAATTTCTCTTAAACTGGTAAGATTTTCAACAGCAGGATCATTTGTAAAAGTATTTGCAGTTTCTTGAAGCTGGATAAGTGAATTTTGAAAATCAGTTATCGCTGGGATGATTATGTTATCAGCCCAATTAGTCAACATTCCTTTATGATCAAAGGAGGTAGTTGCAGTTGTATTTTGTGAACTGGTATTGTTTGAATTACTTGTATTATTAACAGGCTCAGTTACTTCATTAGATGGTGTTATGATCTCTATTTCAATTGTTTCTTCTAAATCAGTAGAGCAGTGATTTAGAAACAACAATGTATAAGAAATAAAAAGTAAAGTATATATTTTCATATCAAAAAAGAGCAAGTGTTTTTGAAAAAAAACACTTGCATCTTGGAGCTATTTTAGTCAATTATTAACAAAGTTTATTGATTTATGGTTATAGCTCATTAAGGTAAGGTTAAACCTGTTGCTATAGCAACTTCTGCAGCCATAGCTGTTAATTCCTCAGCTGTTCTTTCCCAGAATCCGCCATCTCCTGCTGAAAGTCTGCTAAGTAGGTCATTTACTTCATCATTAGTCATATAAGGGTTACCTGAAGAGTCTTTAGTGAATTGAAGACCAAGAATGAAACCATATGCTTCAGAAAGGGCATGCAAAGCATCTGCCCAATCTCCATTTGTAATATCTTCAGCACCATCTACTAAATAAGATTGAGCTTTGTAACCAACTACTTTAGATATTTCTGCAGAAATAATTCCTGCTTGTTTGTCACGCTCAGTGTAATCTTTATTCACAATGGCAGCTCTACCGGCAATAAAAGCATTATAAATTTTAGCGCTAATACCCTCTTCATTAGATTGGGAGTTTACTTTGTTTAGGTAATAATTTAGGTTTGCTGTATCTCTCCCAGTTGCTGGATCACCCAAGCCCGGTTTGAATTGACTATCTAAGCCGTATAAATATCCGAAACCTTCGTCCCAGTAATGTTCCATTTTAGTAATGTAATTTTCAGCCTGATCATTTTTATAGCCGTAAATTCCAGCATCATTATCTTCTCTAGCGCCATCAAGTTTTGAAAATGATAAGTAGTTGTTAACTATTTGGTCCACTTGAAGAGCTCCGATTAATCCTTTTGAAAAAACTTGGTTCAATTCAAAACCTTTGGCTGTAACTTTAACAGTTCTAGAGCCATCTGCTTCGGTGTATGAACCTGCAACACCTGATGCTGCCGTTGTTCCTGCAGTTACCGCTGGGGCAACAGTATTAGTAAATTCGTCAATCCATCCGTCAAAAAGGGGTTTCACCGTTGCGGAAGCTATAGGTGATGCCGCAGTTTTTCCACGTACATTTTTTCCACTTGCATCGAGAGTAGGGTCTGTGAAACCAGTTCCTGAAGCAAACATTGTGTCAATTTGATCTTTAGTTTTTGCATTGTTGTTCATTACTGATTTAAGTTCAGTAGCCATTCCAACTCTTGCTGTTTGACCTGTGTAGTAAACTGTTGACACTCCACCTCTGGTAAACGAATACTCTTCCGGAAGTACATAAACATTGTTAGTAACCGTGACTGTTTCAACCTCAGTAACTGTAACTGTTTCTGTTACAATTTTTTCTACCTCAACAATTTCAGTTATTGTTTCTGTCTCTGTACAACCTATAGCAAAAAGTGTTATAAGTGATAAATACATTTTTTTCATAATTATTTTATTATTAAGATTAAGTCTAAATAGATGCGGCAAATATATATAGCATAAATTTATTATCAAAATTTATTTAGATTAATTATAAATAATAAAACAATCTTAAAAAAAACTGGTGCTTAATCAAAGCACCAGCCGCCAATAAGTTTAATATCTATTTAGACTTAAAGGCTTAATATCAAATATTCAAGAAAATTTGAATTGTCTTAGAATTCATTATTTATATGTGATATTTAATTATATAGTTTGATTAAAATAAAGTTAATAACTAAATGACTTAGAATAAATATAAATTAGGTTTGATTTTTTCTTTAATTTATTTAAAAAAAAATAACATTTAAACAAAGCTTATTTTCGGTTTTAAAATTCCTTATATTTGCATGCAATTAATTATAAATTAATTGTTTATGGCTTTTGATAAATTTTTAGGTCAGGGTTTAACTTATGATGATGTACTTTTAGTTCCAGCTTACTCTGATACTCTTCCTCGAGAAGTTTCCTTGAAATCTCGTTTTAGTAAAAACATTCCTTTAAATATACCTATAATATCTGCTGCTATGGATACTGTAACAGAAAGTAAAATGGCAATTGCTATGGCACGAGAGGGAGGTATTGGGGTATTGCATAAAAACATGACAATTGAAGAGCAATCAGCCAAGGTTAGAGCTGTAAAGCGTTCTGAATCAGGAATGATTATTGATCCTGTTACCCTACCTGAAACAGCAATTGTTTCTGATGCTAAATCAAGTATGAGGAAATATAAAATAGGGGGGATCCCAATTATAGATTCCCAAAGGAAACTTATAGGTATAGTAACTAATCGTGATTTACGTTTCGAAAAAAATATTAATCGCCCGATAAAGGAAGTGATGACAAGTTTAAATTTGATATCAGTTGATGAGGGGACTTCTTTACAAGACGCTGAGCAAATTTTACAAAAACACAAAATTGAAAAATTACCTGTAGTTGCAAAAGACAATACTCTTGTTGGGCTAATTACATTTCGTGATATTACCAAGCATTCTACCAAACCTAATGCAAATAAGGACTCATATGGGCGCCTGAGAGTCGCAGCGGCAGTTGGTGTTACAATGGATGTGCTTGAACGAGTCGAGGCTCTCCATCATGCAAGTGTTGACGCAATTGTAATTGATACTGCTCATGGTCACACTAAGGGGGTAGGTGAAGTTGTAAAAAAAGTAAAAAATCATTTTAAAAATTTAGATATAGTAGTAGGTAATATTGCTACTGGAGCTGCTGCGATGTACCTTGCTGATATCGGCGCAGACGGAGTAAAAGTTGGTATTGGTCCTGGATCAATTTGTACTACAAGAGTTATAGCCGGGGTAGGTTTTCCTCAGCTTTCAGCAATTATTGAAGTCTATAAAGCACTAAAAGGTTCAGGTATTCCAGTAATTGCTGATGGAGGTATTCGTTTTACAGGCGATATTCCTAAGGCAATTGCTGCGGGAGCGGATTCTGTTATGTTAGGTTCTTTGTTGGCAGGAACACGAGAATCACCTGGGGAAACAGTTATATACGAGGGTAGAAAATACAAAACATATCGTGGGATGGGGTCTGTAGAAGCTATGAAAATGGGAAGCAAAGATCGTTATTTTCAAGATGTTGAGGATGATTTAAAAAAGCTTGTTCCTGAGGGTATTGTAGGAAGGGTTCCTTTTAAAGGAGACTTGAATGAAAGTATCCATCAATTTGTAGGAGGTCTTCGCGCTGGAATGGGATACTGTGGTGCTAAAAATATTGAATTACTAAAATCACAGAGCCAATTTATAACCATAACGTCAGCAGGAATGAGGGAATCTCACCCTCATAACATAACTGTTACTAAAGAAGCTCCGAATTACAGTCCAAGTTAATTAAATCATAACGCAACTACCTTAAAAGTAACAATATCAGCTTTTGTGTGAATCCGTATTATGTACATATTTCCGTGTTTTAACGGATACTGAAATTGGAAAGAATCTAATTGTTGAACTTTTAAATCTGAGATTTTGTTACCAATAATCGAATAAATTTCAACTAGCCCTTGACCCTTAAATCCTTTAATATGTAAATTACCATTATTGTAAAATACACTTTTTTGTTCTTGCGTTGCAGTTTTGAAAGTCGTAATATTGGAGGTAGTTATGTCAGCTGCAGAAACAGATCGTATAGTAAGAAGAAGAATAAAAAAAATTAATTTTTTTTCCAACAGCTTTAAATTTGTTGCAATTTACTAAAATTTAATGATTTTTAAAGAATTTTCAACAATTTAAAATACACATAATCAATAAAATAGATTATTTATTAAAAGAAATAAAGAAAATTGTTAACAAATAAGACAATAAATAATAAAATTCACGCTGTGTCAAAATTGATTTTAATTGGAACATTATTTTTTTTTATTTCATGTAACAAATGGATTCCTGATAATCAAGAAGTAGTGGCTCGAGTCGGAACAAAATATTTATATAAAAATGATCTCATTGAAATTGCAAACTCTTTTGATAATTTGTCTGATAGTATAATCAAAACTAGAAATTTTATTGACTCGTGGGCACGTAATCAAATACTACTTCAAAAAGCCCAAATTAATCTTTCCGACAATGAGATTGATAATTTAGATAAATTGATTGAGGATTATAAGTTGGATATATATGGAAATGCATATCAGCAGACTA
>Ga0315330_10001750_pt1 | contig 14739 bp, 9 predicted proteins | sample M140m34915metaG_FD_203453 | JGI IMG/M metagenome (GOLD analysis project Ga0315330, IMG submission 203453) | Ammonia-oxidizing marine archaeal communities from Monterey Bay, California, United States - M1 40m 34915 | ecosystem: Environmental > Aquatic > Marine > Intertidal zone | place: USA...
GAAGGCGATTGAAGGCGTCATCACGTCCAACCAACTTCCCAGACTCTCCCGCCTCAAGGGGGCGTATGGAAAAGGGATTCTCATCTAGATATGGCAAGCCGTAGGCATGCGTTTCTCGAACCATGGGAGCAGAACCCCATCCAAGTATATGATGTTTGACGAACTTCATTAGCATAGCCGTGCCGTTACAAAGCGTTAGATGTATGACCGAGCGGTTGAAATGAGTGTTTTTAACAGGCCTTTAACGCATTATTAACGCGTTAATTTAACCGTTAATCGCGTTAACTCCGGTGAAAAACCACCCCCGGGTAGCGATTGATTCAAGGAACGAATCCCCCAGCCTTGGCATGGGAGCACCATGCCGGTTGACAACAGTCGAATCAAGGGATTGTACAAACTCAGCGTCCAGGAACGACGTGCATTGGTGGCCAAAGCATCTCAACTCAGCGAGGAACACGTCCACGCCCTAGCGGCCCATGGAGAACTGGACGAGACCGCAGCGGACCGAATGATCGAGAACGTTATTGGAACGATGTCGCTTCCTGTTGGCGTCGCCACCAACTTCGTCATCGACGGAAAGCACTACCTGATCCCCTTTTGCTTGGAAGAATCGAGCGTTGTAGCCGCCGCATCCAACATGGCTAAGCGGTGTTTGGGCCATGGAGGATTTTCAACCAACAACGACGACCCCATCATGATTGGACAAATCCAACTGCTTGAGGTGGAAAACCTTGAGCAAGCAACCACCCACATCCTTGAATCGAAGGACGAACTCATGGCTTTTTGCAACGACATCCCCTCCCGCATGATATCCCTCGGAGGCGGTTGCAAAGATATTGAAGTCCGTCAACTCCCCACCTCCGCTGGTACCATGCTCATCATTCACCTGCTGGTTGATTGCCGGGACGCGATGGGAGCCAACGCTGTCAACACCATGGTTGAACGAGTAGCCCCCCGAATTGAAGCCTTAACGGGCGGGCGAGCCCACCTACGAATCCTCTCCAATTTGGCAGGCCATCGCCTTGCTCGAGTTTCTGGTGTATTCACGCCCGAAGAAATGGCTTCTGATGGAACGAAAGAAGATGGCGAAGCCGTCATTGAAGGCATCCTTCAGGCACAGGCATTCGCTGTGGAAGACCCCTATCGAGCAGCCACCCACAACAAGGGCGTGATGAACGCCATCAGCAGCGTCGCACTTGCTTGTGGCCAAGATTGGAGGGCCATTGAGGCAGGTTGCCACGCTTGGCCCACCCTTTCCGACGGACGGTACACTTCAATGTCCAAGTGGGTCAAGGACAGCGAGGGGAACTTGGTCGGCTCAATGGAACTCCCCATGGCTGTGGGCATTGTTGGAGGGGCTTCCAAAGTTCATCCGGCTGCTCGTGCAAACCTGGCTATTTTGGGCGTTGAAACCGCCCAAGAACTCGCAGGAATCATTCTTTGTGCCGGACTTGCACAAAATCTCGGAGCCTTGCGTGCCTTGTCAACCAAAGGAATCCAGGCAGGTCACATGAAACTCCACGCCAAAAACATGGCCGTGAGCGCTGGGGCAGTCGGTAGCGAAGTGGACGAATTGGCAGCTCGTTTACAAGCTCATGAGGGTCACCGCTCGCAAAGTTTGGTTGAAACCTGGTTGGCCGAAATGCGACAAGGTTGAGCATCACTCTTCTTGAGAGACAGGAAGCGAGGCTTGAACCGTCCCGGACTCCTCAGATTCCTCTTGAAGAATCTCTTTGCGGTCTCCGAGTTCATCGAGAAGCCCGCTTGATTGCACCTGCTCTCTGAACCACGCTTTGACCTTTTTCCGGTCCGTGTGAGGGCAACCAAAGGCTTCTGAAAAGCGCCTCGTTGTGGCTAAACGGCGAGTGTTTCCATCTTTTCGGCGGTCAATCATCCCGTGCTGAGCAAGTTCCCGGACATAGTCATAGGCTTTCTGACCAAGGAGTTCGACCAGCCGTGCTTGTGGCATGGGTTGATGATAAGCGATGAGGGCGGCTGCTTTCAACAACTTTGGAGGCATGTCAGTTTTGGTCTCTCGAGGAAGGTGTGAAGCGATGCCAGGTTTGACTTCAAGGGCCCACCGATCACCGACCTCAGCCAATTGAAGGGCCCCTCCTTTCCGTCGCTTGAGTGTCGCTTGGAGCGAACCAAGACTGTCCAACATCTCATCTTCATCGTAGCCAAGAACCTTTGATAGCTCAGCTACGGACATGGACTTGCCCGCACTAAACAACGTGGCTTCAATCAAGGATTCCAACGGCAACTCAGTCATGTTTTCACCCTCATTCCACCAACCAATCGTGTTCGTTCAACATCGCATCGGTCGCTTCAGCCTCAATGCCCCCCTGTGGGGCATCAGCCGACACCGCCGGTGCTTCTTTGGCGGCTTTGGCCTCGAGTTTGGCTTGCCTTCTCGCCTGGCGTTCCTCTGCGACACGAGCACGTTCAGCGATGGCCTCCATACGATGTTCTGAACCCGTGGTTTGGCCCCCAAGAGCTTCGGCATCTTCTGCCATGAGGGCATCAACGGCGTCCAGAACCTCATTGAATGAGGTGATTTCTGGCCAGAGGTCTTCGATCATTATGTTCGCAACATCTTCTCCTTCCTGTGAAATGCTAGCCATCCGACGGTGTGTCAAGAACAATCCAGCAATGAAAGAGGCCACAAAGGCCTCACTTTCTGGATCATCAAGGGTTGAACCGAAGGTGGAGATCAGCAAGGGCTTGAGTTTAGCAATGACCTTCACAAGAGGGACGACCGGCGCCTGTGCTTCAGCACAGGTCGCTTTCAAGGCGTTCCAGCATCGCTCAATGTCGCCTTCAAGATCTTCGTTGTGCATCCTTCCACCCACGTTTTCGAGGTACTCGCTCAGTTCTTGCTCATGCTCAAGGCGATTGATTTCACGTTGCTTGAGGGCTTCCGCATCATCAGCGGCGTCCTTGAACGCCGAGAGCAGTTCAGCCAGCGTTACTGGTCGCCCTTCGTCTCGTCGAACTCGTTCGTCAAAAAAGGACGTCAACATCTCGTCGGCGTCTCCATCGAGGACCGACTGTGTAAAGAAAAACGCCTCATCGTCGTATTCGCTTTCCCACCCAAACGCATGGTCATCTTCCCATTCGTCTTCTTCAACGGGCTGGATTTTCTCAAACAGCACAGCAGATTGGTGATGAAGAACCTCCCAAGAAAGGCGAATCAATCTGCCACACGCCGCCAAGTCAAGGTTCTCGCCGTCTTTGACGCGCTGGGCGAAGACGTTCAAGAAGGCTGAAAGATCGACGTTCCACGGATTGAAGGCTTCTTCCCGAACAAGGGACAGTACCAACGCCACCGACCGGTCAAACGGGTCGTGCAGGCTTTGATGTTCGGCCTCTTCAGTAGCAGCGATGGCAGCGATGCGCTGGCCAAACGATTCGGCATCTTCCCGTTCTTCCCCTTGCCCAAGGAGTTGATCAATGACCTCTTGCTGGAGGAACCACCGGTCAAGCATGCTTTGTTGTTCAGCCATGATATCACCTCACTGCTCTTCAGATTCCAAGACGCTTTCGGAGACTGTTTGCGCCACATCGTCCTCGGGTTCACTTGCTTGAGACACCTTGGCCGCAACTTGGGCACGTTCATTGATGTCCTCGGTAAACTCTTGTGTCCGCTCCATCAATCCACCCATGCTTGATTCTGGAAGGGCTTGCTTTTCGCCGTCATCGTGCATGTGCGCAAGCAGACCACCCAGACTCTTAGGCACCTCGAGGGCATCCGGAACAACCGGCATGTCTTCGGCGGCCGTGACCGCATCGAGAATTCGACTCTCGTTCTTGTCGGCGTCCTTTTGAGCTTCCTTGAGAGCAGCCTCACCCAAAGCGATGGCGCGCTCTCGGTCAAAGTCGAGAATGCGGCGACTGCAACCATCACCGCCATGCGTGATACCGATGTGATGGTCAGCCAACTTGAGGGATACCTTTCGCAGGGTGACCATGATGAATTGAGCACGTTGGCTTCGTTTTCGGCACATTTTCGCGATGCGCTCGGCGTTGTAGGCGTCGAGGTTTTGATCGACTTCATCAAAGTAGTAAAACGGACTTGGGTCGTAATCTTGAATGGCAAAAATCAGGGCGAGAGCCGCCATTGATTGCTCGCCACCAGAGAGTTGCTGACGGCTGACCTTTGACGACTTTCCACGCGGTTGAGCCCACAATTCAAGACCTCCCTTGAAGGGTTCATCAGGATTCTCGAGGAAGAGTTCACCCCGTCCACCATCTGAAAGTTCGTTGTAGGATTTCTTGAAATTCTCATTGACTTTTTCCAACACTTCCACCAAGCGCTCCTTACGTTGAGATTCGAGTTGTTCGGTGACTTCGATAAGGTGCTTGCGACGAGACTGTAGGGTGGCGAATTCATCCTTCATCAAATCAAGACGAGCTTGGCATTCATCGTATTGCTCAATCGCCATCATGTTGACGTTCCCGAAGTTATCCATTCGACGTTGGAGGTTTCGAAGTTCTCGTTCCAACTCCCCCACGTTTTTCAGGCCCTCTGGCAGATCATTGAGCGAAAGGTCCGCATCGATAAGCTCCTGACCCATGAGTTGGACCTCACCTTCTTTTTCGGCGATGGTGCGCATTAGTTCCTCGGCCAGCCTTCGGTGGTTTTGGGCTTGGTTCAACCGTTCTTCGTTTCTCACACGAAGCGTCGCACGTTGGTCGGTCAATTCCTGACGCTCGGTTTCAAGCCCTTGATTTTCCTCAAGGTAGACTGCTTGTTCGTCTTTCTTTGCTTTGAGAGCGACACGGTCAGTGGCCAAATTCGCTTCGAGTTCATCGATGCGAACCAACCGAGATTCTTTGTTCTCACCCAGGGAGCGAAGCCGAGCATCGATCTCATCAACACGCCGTTGCAGAACGGTTTGGTGACTTGCTCCGCTGCTCAAGGTTTCCTCTGCCTTTTCTTTGTTCCCTTGAGCACTCACGCGGAGGAGGCTGGCGGCGTGCATGCGTTCACGCAAATGCTCCGGACTGGCCGCCTCCAAGGCTTCTTTAGCGGCTTGATAGGCTTCTTTCGCACTTGCGAGGGTACGGTCAGCCGCGTCCAAACCGCGCAAGGCATCTTGAGCATTTTGACGAACTTCATCCAATTTTCCTTCCAACCCTGATACGACGTCCAGGGCTTTCTTGTGCGCTTGGCTCGTCTGTTTTTGCTCGGCTTTCACCTCACGCATTTCGGTGGCATGGGAATCATCAACCATGGCATTGATTTTGTTTCGAATCAATTGTTGATTGGTTCTTGCCTCACGAAGCGCCTCGTTGACGGTGCGCTCCATCAAATTGTATTTGTCGACCTCGCCAGTGTACTTCTCAACCTCTGAAGCACCCTGAATGCGTCCGCCAAAGGCGATGTTCATCTTTCGCTTGGAACCACCAACCATGGCTCCGCCTGATTCAATCACATCACCGCGTAGGGTGACGAACCGAGTTCCGCCCATGTATTGTCGAGCAATGCTGAGGTTTTCCACAATGAGTGTGTTTCGCAGAGCAAAGCGAACCGCTACGTCGATTCTTGGGTCATAATCAAGCATTTCATGGGCGAATCCGAGAACGCCTTCCTTTCGAGAGGTCATGACCGTCTTCCCACCTGCTCGGGAACTGTTGAGTTTGTTGACTGGCAGGAAAGTGGCACGACCTGCACGGTTTTCGGCGAGCCATCGGATCGCATTGGCCGCATCTTGATCTGTTTCAACGACAACTGAAGCCATTCCCGCTCCGATGGCCGTCGCCAGGGCCACCTCATGTGCACGGTCTTTGGGAGCACAAAGCTCAGCCACGGTGCCGATGATGCCACGTAATTCTTGATTGTCCCGTGCAGCAAGAACGGCACTCGCCCCGCCTGCTAGCCCCTTGGCTCCCGATTTTTGCTCCATCTCAGCCTTGGCTAAGGTGAGGGCCCGCTCGGCTTCTCGAAGTTTAACCTCGATTCGAGTACGGTCCTCAGCGAGTTGCGATTCGGCTCGTTGGGCGTCAGTGAGTTGTTGAGCAAGGGCGTTCCGGTCGTACTCCGGGGCTTCATCGGAAAGCTCCTCGAGGCGAATGCCAAGTTCTCCGAGGGCCAAGCGTATTTCTTCGCTCTCCTCTTGAGCCGTAGCCAATTGTTGTCCGACCAAATCCGCTTCAACGGCCAGCTTGTCAACCTCGCTCTGGGCTTCACTTCGTTGCTGCTCCTGGCCTTCAACGAGTTCTTCTGCAGTGACCAAGGATTCGGTCAAGTGTTGATTTTGCTCTCCAGCCATGGCCAAAGCTTGGCGAACCCGGCCTTCTTCATCTTGAGCTTCTTTCAGTTGATCAAGCGCCTCTTCGAGGGCTGAATTGGCCGATTCTAAATTCAAAACAAAGGCGGAGAGTTCTTCAGAAGCTTCAACCAGTTGTTCCTTGACCTGGACCGTTTCCTCTGCCTCTTCTTCCTCTTCCTTGGCCGCTTCCCCTAGACGGTCATTGTTGAGTTCAATGGCCACTTGAAGGGCTTGAATCGCCAGACCGAGTTCGGAGGTTTCTCCTCCGGTCAGTTGATTTATTTCCCGTTGAATTTCAGCGATTTTGTCATCCAGTACGAGAATCTCTTTCTCGCTAGCCTTGTGTTCATCAAGAAGCGTTTGGCTTTGAGCGAGGTACTTCTGGCGCTCCTCGATGTGGAAAGCCAATTCATTCTTCAGGGTGGCATAGCGGGATTGCAAGAGCATGGCGTTCGTAACGTGAATGGCGTCGCTTACCTCCTTGGCTTTTTGAGCGACATGGCGTTCTTTGGCTAAGGTCGAGAGGCGTTCGAGTTGCTCTTTCTCCAGCAGCCCGATACGGTCGAGGTAATTCTCCACCATGTCCTTCTGTTTGTTGGCTTTGCGAATTTCGTCATCGTAAGACGTCACACCTGCTACGTTATCAAGCACCTTGCGGCGCTCATTGGCCGTCATCTTGGCCAGACTTGTCACGTCGCCTTGAAGCACAATGTTGTAGCCGTCTGGTCGAGCGTTCGCAGCCCCTAACAACCGGTGGAATACCTTCTGCGTACTGTCTTCCCCATTCAGTTTGTAGGACGTGACTGGGTTGTTTGAAGCCGTGAGGCGAATGCTACGAGACATTCGGATTTCTTCTTTGTCAAGGGGGAGACGACGGCGGCCGTTGCCCATAACCGGGTTGGCGAAAACAAGGGTGACGGAGCAGTCTCGTGCAGGCTTGGAGTTCTTTCCTCCGTTGAAAATAAGGTCGGCTGAATTCTGAGCCCGAATCACTCGGTTTGATTTGGGACCGAGAACGAATTGGATGGCATCGCCACAGTTCGATTTACCGGACCCGTTTGGGCCAGTAATGGCCGTAAACCCTCGGTCAAGAGGTACGGTTACTTCACCCTTGAATGATTTGAAATTGAGCACTTCAAGTGATTTTAGGTACATCCCTATCCCTCTTGTGATGGAACTTTGTTCTCATCACTTTCACGGGACCCGTTCTTTACAGGTTAAAAACAATCCTAAGAATCAAGGCTCAGTCCCGCGGTTTTTGGGGGCTTGAATTCATCGCCGAAAGGGGTCAGAATACGCCTTGATTGCTGCATTTTTTACATCCTGCGCCTCCGCAATAAGGGCAGGTGGCCATCACCAGCAAATTGCTTCGACGACGGCTCATCGATAGGTCCTTGTCGGAGCGCAAGAGCCTGGACCGTTCGGTCCGTTCAAGCGTCTTGCTGCTGTGCTTCTCTGAATTAAAGAAGGACGTACGGAAGGCCCCGGCTTTTTCCCTTCTCCGATCTAACTTATCGCGTGTCTGAGCGACGGCTTCCGCCTCCCAGTATTTCGGCCCCCGCATCATGATGACACCGAAAACGGCGAGCACGATTTGAACGACCCAGGGTTGAGCCGGAAATGGAAACAGTGTTGCAAGCCCCTCCGAACTGGCCGAGGACGGCAACAACGAAAAACGATCGAGGACGGCCAGCGAACACAACATTGCCCCCATGATGAAACCGACTTTTCGCAACCGTCGAGCCCACCCTTTGTTTTGTGGCAATTCAAATCCATAGACGAACAAGAACAATCCCTCCATGAGCATGAGTACGTCAGCCCCGGACCACTGGCCTACTTCCCCTAAACAATACGAGGTCCCGCTCGAGCGAAGTTCCTCCTCAACGGCGTCGAAGGAACAACTTGGCTCAAACATCAGAAAAGCATCCAACTTGTAGCCATCTGCACCGTCGATCACCTGCGGTGCGACGCTACCAAACTGCACATTGAGGATTACAAAGAGCATCATTGAGGCCCCGAAGATGGTGAGGATTTTTCTCATTGACAATCGAAACAAGAGAGGGACCTCGTGTACTCCAACAGACTCCAATTCATAGGGGTTGCGAGCCCGAAAGGATTCAAATCCCGCCATCACCGTCAAGAAGGGGGATGGAGAGGGAGAGGCACGGGAGAGGTGAAACATGGCCCACATCGCCATCATCGGCAGCGGCATTGCTGGCTTGTTTGCTGCGAGTAAACTTGCTGATGCTGGACACCAAGTAACCGTGGTCACAAAAAAGCGACCGAAAGACTCCTCAACAAATTGGGCTCAAGGTGGCATTGCGGCCATCCTTGACAAAACCAACCTCGAAGGCATGGAATCCCACGTCCAAGACACGCTTCTTTCAGGAGACGGGGCATGCGACGAGGCAGTCGTTCGCTCAATCATTCACGAAGCAGGCGAGCGCATACGAGATTTGATTCAGATCGGTGTTGAATTTGAAAAAGAAGGAAACGGAAACTACTCCTTCATCCGAGAGGGAGGGCATTCAAACAAGCGAATTCTGCACGCAAAAGACGCCACGGGAAAGGAGATTGAACGGGCCCTGACGTCTTACGCAGAACATCACGAAGGAATTTCCCTCAAACCCAACACCCTCGCCATTGATTTGATTCAGCGCCAACATGGTCATCCAGAGCATGGCGTAGCTGGTGTGTGGTGCCTCGACCAGGACTCCAAGGAGGTAGTGACACTCGAAGCCGACGCTATCATTCTCGCCACGGGCGGAGTCGGCCGTTTGTGGAAACAAACCACCAACCCCGATGTCGCCACAGGCGATGGTTTGGCCATGTCCTATAGAACAGGTGCCTGCGTTGATGACATGGCCTACATTCAATTCCACCCCACCGCTTTGGCCTCCTCGTCTCCCCGGCCGTTCTTGGTTTCAGAAGCGGTTCGAGGAGTAGGGGCCGTTCTATTGGACGACCGTGGATTGGAAGCCTGGCAAAACGCCTGTGATTCTGCTGCAAACATGGGCCATTCAATGCCTTCCCCTGAACCCTATTCCTTCACGCTGGACTACACACCCGCCGGCTCAATGGCCACGCGGGACATTGTCGCCCGAGCCATTGACCAACAAATGAAGACCCTAGGCACGACCCATGTTCATCTGGTCACCGCCCACCTTGACCTACCATGGAAAGAAAAGTTCCCTACCATTGCTCGCCGCTTGGAAGAGGAAGGGTTGGTTCTTGGAAAGGACCCGATTCCAGTGGTCCCTGCTGCCCACTACATGGTAGGAGGCGTACGGGTAGACGAGATTGGGCGTGCGCACCTTCGCAATACCAATCAACCGATGCCGCACCTCTATGCTATCGGAGAAGTAGCATGCACAGGAATGCATGGAGCCAACCGTCTGGCATCCAACAGTTTACTTGAAGCCGTGGTGTATGCCGAGCGTGTGGCACAACACCTGATTGAAAACCCTCCACCGCCGTACGATGGCAATCACCCACAATGGCGTGCTGAAGGACTTCAGGAATTGAAAGAACATGCACCCATCATTCACGACCGTACGAGTCTGGTGGCCACCATGTCGGAAGAGGTAGGAATCGTACGCTCAAACCAGCGGCTCAAGCGAGCCAAACGGCGCCTTGATCTTCTTCATTCAGAGATTGACATGATGTGGGAAACCTCGCGGCCGACCCGGGAAATCGTGGAACTTCGCAACCTATGCCTGATTGGTCAGTTGGTCGTTGCGGATGCTCTAGCTCGCCCTGAAAACAGGGGTCTCCATTACAATGTGGACCTGCTCAAGGATGACAAGCACGAACCAAGGCCACCAACGTCTGATTGATTGGAACCGCTATTCCGTGTTCTTCTGCGAGGACGACCAGTGCTTGATTCAAAGATTCAATTTCCGTTCCACGACCGCTTTTGATGTCTTGGAGCATGCTGCATGTGTTTTCCTTGGTCAACGCCAAAACCTCTCTGAGTCGGGCTTCAAATTCCTCTTCACTTGGAAGAGCAACTCGTTCCATCGTAGCCACTTGGGCGGCCTCCCTGTACACCAACATGCAGGCATTGAAGAGGTCGGGTTGGAGCAATTCCCCATTTTTCAAACCCGCAAGAGCGGCGATTGGATTGATGGCGATGTTCAGCAACACCTTCTGCCATACCATGGTCGAAGCCTCATCATGGACACGTGGATTCAATCCGGAGGCCCGCAACACATCAACCACCCTTTGCAAGTCCAGGGGCGTTGGCCCCATGGGGGGAAGAGCAACCCCGATTTCTCCGAAACCTGCCCAAACGGTGGATTCGCCCTCAATGTAGGCACCGTGAGTTGTTATTGAAGCTAGCACGCGGTGCGGTTCATGCACTCGACGAAGCGTTGAAACATGCCCTAACCCGTTGGACAAAGCCATCACCAAACCGTCGGGTTTCAGAAAATTGGCTGCTGTTTGAGCAAGAGCTTCAACGGCATGAGATTTGCAAGCCAAAATGACAACATCAGATCGATGAAGCAAACCTTCGTCCACCGGCAGTTCTTCACAAGAAAAGAGGAAGGTACTTGCTTCTCGTTCAATGGATTGATGGCCTTTGACGGTGAGCCCTTGAAGCATCTGAAGTGCCCCTCGCTCACCCCGAACATGCAGGTGAACCTGAACATCTGTGCCAGCCAAGGAGGCGGCGACCACTGAACCGATGGCTCCGACCCCAAGCACTGAAATTCGAATGCCAAACCCTCACTGATAACTGGATAGATGGAGCACCACCGCTCCGGCTTCGTACGAGAGCCACATGGTGGCCAACGGGGCGCTTGGTGGCGTCAATTCAAACGAAGTTGGTCCTGGGGCAAGGGCGTTCCCATCCCAGTTGTGCCCCCAATCCTCACCAAAACTACCGCCCCGGTCCAAACGGAATGGGACGCTGATGTTGTTGGGATTATGAATGGTAAATGACGTCATTCCAGTGTTGAGCACGGTCCCGTTGGTAGCGATAGCCCAAGGCGTGGTCCAGAACCGAGAGGTGGTCCCCATCCAGGAAACCACCAACTCAGGTCCTTCAACCACGGGAAATGAAATGGCCGGGTATGGATTGAACAAATCCTTGCACAATGACATGTTGGCACCCTCTGACATGAGCAAGGTCAGGTTTTGATTGGATTCGATTAGTGGAATATCGCCCGATGCACGTACCTTTGTGTCCCAAATCCAATCACTCCCGTCTTGTGGCCGAGCCGGCGTGCTGATGCTGGAATTGATCGGGCAATGGTCAGCGTCCATGGAAAGAACGCCGCCTTCACCGAGGAGAGCCTCCCATGAATGACCTGCCTCTGATTGAATCAACCATCCCTCTTCAGGCACATGCGCAACCAACGTTCGGCGTTCTGGCAGTTGGGGCTGGAACGTATCGTTGTTGATGGTCAGTGCACCCATGGAGGATTCGAACACCAGAGGGTCCAACCCTTCGAGGCAGAATGTTTCAGGAACATCGGTCACATTTTGTTCCAATCCAACGCCGTCCACAACACTGACCAATTGTGTTTGAAGGCCATCGATGTTTGATGCTTCAACGCTCATGTGGAGGTACGTGGAATTCAGTAGGGAACCGTGGAGGTCAATGCATCGATGAACATAGGCACCAGCCGAAACATCGTACCAATGCGTGGAGGGAACGACCTCAAGAGCAGGCTGCACATGGGTTTCGACCACCTCGTAATCATCGTTCATTGAGACAACATAACTGAGGTTGGCAAGCGTGGGTTGAGAAGAAGCATTCCACGTGAGGTTCATCCAGAAGAAGGCAGTTCGCTTTGGCAAGAGTTCTGAACCGCATCCTTGGCCGTCGAGGTTGTAAGTGGTCTCCCCATCACAATCCCATGATATCGTCCAGCCTTGACCGGGCCGTTCAAGGTACGCTCCGACGGCGAAAGATTTGGCCAAGGCCGACGGATTCGTGATGCGAATTTCGGTCGATGAAAGCCACGTGCCGTCTTCTTGCAGAAGAGCCGTGTCGGGGGCATCGAGTTCGTGGGTCAACGGGTCATCCCACGTGGATTCGTGAAGAACGGGTTGGGCGGCGGGTAAAAGGAGCAGGAAGACGAGAAGGAGCAAAAGTCCCATCCGGCCATGGTCAGCCTCAGAGAGACCGTTCGTTTCATCGAGGAGGAGAGGGATTCGAAGGTCATTCCCAAAGAAAAAGAGAAGTGGAAGGAGCAAGGCGAAGACAAGGAACCACAAGGAAAATTGCTCGAACACGCCAAACACGTAAGCGCAGAACAGAACCGCAACAAGAATCAGACTTTGGGTGCTTGAGCTTCGTGCGTCCAAGAGCCCCATGCGAGCGATGAGCAAACGGCCACCTGGGAAGGTGGGGATGGGAAGCATGGAAACCCATGCGAAAAGCATCAACATTCCACCTGCATGCACCCAGGGGTGAGCCCAGAGGAGACGAATGAAGGCATCGTTTCCAAGAAGCGGTTCTGCGAACAGCGAGATGAAAAGTGGGGGGACGGAAACCAGCGGCATGGCGTTCGAGGCAAGGTATTCCGGCGTCATGGACAACCCCATCATCATCAGGATAACTCCTGCGAGCCCCAATACAAGTGGAACGCTGAGGGCGGTAAATCCGATGGAAGCACGATTTGGCCAAGGCCGTGCGTCCATGCGTGGCATCGTCGGTATCAAGAGCAGGCCAAAGGGCCAAAACAGCCACGATGATGGGAACAAGCCAAGTGCGTAGAGGGCGATGGTGAAATCAGGAACGGGCATGAGATGGCCGCTTCGAACACCGTAACGAGCGGCAACGTTGCGTTGAATTTGGCTTGCAATCAGAAGAACAATGAGGACCGGAAGGGTGTATCCTAGAAGAGCATCGATGAGGGGAGAGGTGTGAAACCAACCTTCGAGCGGACGGGCGTTGGACATCCAGTGGTCGCCCGCAAGGGTAAGGGTAAGCAATGAGAGCCCCCAAAACATCAGGACCGTATTCCTCCGAGGAAACTGGCGTTCAGGTGCAGGGAAGACCGTGATGACCCATTCTTCACCCCGAGTGAGTTTCCCCATCCAGCCCAACTTCTCAAGATGGGCGTTGAGTTTGATCAAGTCATCATGAATGGTTTCGTCGGAGGATGCAACCTGCCAAGCAGGCCATCGCCCTCCATTTTTCCTCAGCACACTGACATATTCGCTCAGGGTTGATGCCAACAAATCATGCTGCGACCATGCCTTCTTGTGGTGGGCCAAACCAGACTCAATCTCTACCGATGAATCATCCAAAGCATGGCCCCCTTGTTTCATCTGTACGGCCCATCCTCCATGAATCCCTCGTTAGGGAACCTAGAGGATTCACTTGTTCTTGAATCGCTTGAGACGGAAGGTTTCTTCTCGCTCCATCTCTTCAAGGCGGAGTTGAATGAAGACCTTGGCTTCTTCCAACTCTGGAATCACTTTGAACTCGAGGGCATTGACACGTCGCTTCGTTGCTTCAATTTCAGCCAAGAGGCGCTTGAGTGTCGCTTCCATTTCAGAAGCCTTGACAATTTTTTCAATCAATTCACTGAAGGAATCGCTGGCTTCGTCAATGTAAGGTGATGACCCGATGAAACCAATGCCTCGCTCTGAGAAGGTGGACTTGAGGTTGCTCCCTGTGACGCTGGGAACCACGACACCCATGATGTTGCGGCGCTCAACTTCGACTTCCGGATGAGCCGAGTTTGCAATGGCAGCGGCTCGAACAGCGAGACCTCCCTCAATGGCGTTGGCCAGGTCGATGCGGGTCTTTGCCAATCGGTAGGCATCGGTCAAGTCTCGCTTGGCTTTGATCATCTCGGAAAGCAAGGTTCGGAACTCGTGGAACAGACCATCACGCTTCATTTTCAAAAGCTTGTAACCGTTCTTGGTTTGCTTGATGCGGGCCTTGAGTTTGATGAGTTCGCTGCGGGTTGGTTTGATATCCAGTGCCATGCATTCTCACCTCCTTCGTTTGGGTTGCCTCAAGTTCACTCTCGGTTGTCTGGATGGTACTTTTCAATCCACTTTTGGTCAAGACGAACGAGGTATTTCGTATCGATGGAGGACATGAGCGACCAGCACAAGTCGAGGGTCTCGTCAATGGATCGGTCTTCATCCCGGGACTGGCGCAGGAAGCGGTCTTCAAAGACGCCAGAGAAGTCAAGAAGTTGCTTATCACGTTCGTTGAGGGCGTCTTCACCGACGATGGCGACGAGCCCACGGAGTTCTCGACCTTGCGCATAAGCAGCGTACATCTGGTCGGAGACGGACTTGTGATCCTCACGGGTGGTTTCTGCGCCAATGCATGAACCCATCAGACGGGACAGCGATGGTAGAACGTTGATCGGCGGATAGATTCCCTGTTGATGCAACTCACGGCTGATAACAATCTGACCTTCCGTGATGTACCCCGACAAGTCGGGAATGGGGTGAGTGATATCGTCTCCGGGCATCGTCAAAATTGGGA
>Ga0315330_10001754_pt1 | contig 14731 bp, 12 predicted proteins | sample M140m34915metaG_FD_203453 | JGI IMG/M metagenome (GOLD analysis project Ga0315330, IMG submission 203453) | Ammonia-oxidizing marine archaeal communities from Monterey Bay, California, United States - M1 40m 34915 | ecosystem: Environmental > Aquatic > Marine > Intertidal zone | place: USA...
TTGCGAAATGTTTCCACGGGCACCAGAAAAGGCCATTATATAAAGAGGGTTTAATGGGTCACTTTCTCTAAAATACGTAAGGACCTCGTCTTTTAAAGTATTGTTTGCATTGTTCCATATATCAATAATTTTTTGAAAACGTTCAACTGCTGTAATATTTCCACTATTGTAATTTTGTTCGGTAATATCAACTTCATTTGTTGTTAAACCAATTAGACTTCGTTTTCGAAACGGAACACGGAGGTCTTCAACACTTAATGAAATTCCCGACATTGTTGCATAGTGGAAAGTTAAATTTTTAACCTTATCAGCTATTAACGACGATCTTATAACCCCATAGTTATGAAAGGTAAGATACATTAACTTTTGCAACTTTTTTTTGTTTATGACTTCGTTATTAAAGGCAATTCCTTTTTCTAAATTATTAACCATGGTTTTTTAAGTATTATTCAAAACGGTTGTTCTGCTAATTTATTATTTTTACTCAAAGGATTGATTTAAAAGAATACGTCCCGGTGTAGTTTTTATATAAGTTTGTAAGATCTCACCTTCTAAAGTTTTTTTAATTTGTACTTCAGGTGACAAACATAAAATCCGGTCATTAACTTGTCGTTCGACAAATTTTGAATTTTCAATTAAAGCCAATTGTTCAGTTTCAATGCCGTTAAAGCGAACCCAAACAAATGTATGAAGATTTAATGCAGATTGTTTGTATGCGCGAATGACATCGTCAAAATTATAGAAATATTGGTCATCTAAAGTTTGTTCAGTCGGGTTATTTGCTGTTAAATAATAACAACCGAGTACCATATCTTGACTCGGAGTCAATATAGGTTCACCTGTTGCAGGAGATAAAAAATTATTTGGTGCAAGCATTAACATACGTGCTTCTGTTTGTGCTTCTAAGCATAGTGGGATATGCACAGCCATTTGATCACCATCAAAATCGGCATTAAAAGCTGGACAAACTAAAGGATGGAGTTTTATTGCTCTGCCTTCTACGAGTGTTGGTTCGAAAGATTGGATACCTAGACGGTGAAGAGTAGGTGCTCGGTTTAATAAAATAGGGTGGCCTGCCATGACTTGTTCCAAAATTTCCCAGGCCAATGTTTCGTTATTTTGGATAATATTTTTTGCAGCTTTAATGTTATTTACTAACCCTTCGTAAATTAATCGATGGATAACAAAAGGTTGGAAAAGCTCAATAGCCATTTCACGTGGCAGGCCACATTGGTTAAGCTTTAATTCAGGCCCAACAATAATTACAGAACGGCCTGAATAATCTACACGCTTTCCTAATAAATTTTGTCTAAAACGACCCTGTTTACCTTCAATAATATCAGATAAAGATTTTAAGGGGCGATTATTTAAACCAAAGACTGCTCTGCCGCGCTTTCCATTATCTATTAAAGCATCGACAGCTTCTTGTAACATTCGCTTTTCGTTCCTAATAATTAATTCTGGCGCTATGATTTCTTGCAAACGGGCTAAACGGTTATTTCGATTTATTACACGCCTGTAAAGATCATTAAGGTCAGAAGTTGCGAATCTACCACCATCAAGTTGAACCATTGGCCTTAGATCTGGTGGTAATACCGGAATTATATCTAACACCATCCAAGATGGTTCGGACCCCGACGCCATAAACTGATCTATTACGCGTAAACGCTTAATTAATTTTTCACGATCAGGATCTTTAGCCCATGGTATAAGTAATCGTAATTCTTTCGATTCGTTTTCTAGATCTAACTGCGTTAAAAGAGTTTTAATCGCTTCCGCACCAATTGAAATCTCAACATCGCTAATATCTGTTTTCGTTGCATCAAAAACTTGCCAGTCGGTTTCAACAAGAAGTTGTTTATAAGAAAGTTCATTACTTTTCCCCGGATTGATTATTACATAAGAGTTGAAATAAACAATTTGTTCAAGTTCTTTTAAAGAAATATTTAAAATTAATGCGATTTTACTTGGTCTTCCTTTTACATACCAAACATGCGTTACGGACGAAGCTAATTCGACAAAACCGATGCGGTGACGGCGAACATTAGATTCTATTACTTCAACCCCACACCTTTCACAAATAATTCCTTTATACCTAACCCTTTTGTATTTACCACAATGACATTCCCAATCGTTTACAGGGCCGAATATGCGTTCGCAAAACAAGCCACCCATTTCGGGTTTTAAAGTTCGATAATTTATCGTTTCAGGTTTAGTAACTTCCCCAACAATTTCACCGTTTGGAAGGGTTCTTTCTCCCCAACCCCGAATCCGAGCGGGTGACGCTAGGTTGATTTTTACATAATCAAAAGATCTTTCTGTTTGTAACATATAAAAATAACAGTAATAGGTTATTTAGAAGGTTTTAATATTTAACAAAGTGATTAGTTATTATCTGTTAGAGAAAGGTTTGCTTTGTTTAGTATTTGTTTATCAGAATTATCAGGGCTTTCACTCATTAAATTTATTTCATAATCATGTAATTCCGTATTGTTATGAACATCGAGCTTATAAGTTGCTACATCTAAACAAAGAGCTTGAAGTTCACGCATTAATACTTTGAAAGATTCCGGGATTCCTGGTCTTGGTATCGGGAGGCCTTTAACAATCGCATTTAAGGTTTCGTTCCGTCCTTGCATATCATCTGATTTAATAGTCAAAAGTTCTTGTAATGTGTAAGCCGCACCGAAAGCTTCTAATGCCCAAACCTCCATTTCACCTAACCTTTGTCCACCTTGTTGTGCTCGGCCGCCAAGAGGTTGTTGGGTTACTAATGAATAAGGGCCGGTAGAACGTGCATGAATTTTATCATCAACTAAATGGACTAGTTTTAGCATATACGCACGTCCTATAGTTACGGGATTTTCAAAAAACTGTCCTGTTCTACCATCCCTTAGTACCATTTTTCCAGGGTGTTGATTTGAAAAAATCCAGTCTTTAGAAACAGAAGCTTCTTTTAATTTTTTATTTACTAGAGCTCTTGAAGCTTCTGTACCGTACATTTCATCAAAAGGTACAACTTTAAATCGTACATTTAAATTATCAGCAGCTAATCCAAGAAGACATTCAAAAATTTGTCCCACGTTCATTCGTGACGGAACTCCTAAAGGATTTAAAATCATGTCTACCGGGGTACCATCTGGCAAATAAGGCATGTCTTGTCTCGGCAGTATCTTTGATATAATACCTTTATTACCATGTCTACCAGCCATTTTGTCACCAATTTGGATTCTACGGGTTTGAGCAATGTAAACTTTAAGGATTTCGTCCGTTCCAGGGGGTAAATCATCTCTATTACTACGAGAAAAAATCTTAACGTCTAATACACGTCCACAAGTTCCATGAGGAAGTTTTAAAGAAGTGTTTCGAACATCCCTGGATTTTTCACCAAAGATTGCCCTTAATAATTTACCTTCCGGCGGATAATCAGATTCTCCTTTAGGTGTCAATTTACCAACTAAAATATCCCCTGCATTTACCCATGTACCAATTTTGACAATTCCATTTTCATCTAGATTTCTTATAGAATGTTCGCTAGCATTTGGTAAATCTTTGGTTACTTCTTCCATGCCAAGTTTCGTTTGACGAATTTCGATTTCGAATTTTTCTATATGAAGCGAAGTATATAAATCGTCATAAAGTAAACGTTCACTAACTACAAATGCGTCTTCGTAGTTATAACCTTCCCAAGGCATGTAGGCGATTATAATATTCTGACCTACGGATAATTCACCCCCTTCAGTTGATGCACCATCAGCGATAATTTGACCTGTGGTAACCTTTTCATTGATTGATACAAATGCTCGTTGATTAATGCAGGTATCTTGGTTTGAACGCTGGTATTTTGTTAAGTTGTAGGTAAAAATGTTATAACTATTATCTCTTATGACAATTTTCCCATCATTAATTTGAATTACCTTTCCATAACTAGCACTTAAAACAGTCATACCCGAATCTCGAGCAGTTTGACCTTCTAATCCTGTACCGATTAAAGGCGCTTCGGGATATAATAACGGCACTGATTGTCGTTGCATATTAGAGCCCATTAGTGCTCGGTTTGCATCATCATGCTCTAAAAATGGAATCAATGAAGTAGCTAAAGATACAACCTGGATAGGTGAAACTGCTATGTAATCTACCTCCTTGAAAGGAACACTGACTAAATCTTGGCGGTATCTTACTGGGATAGTTTTATTTTGAATCGTACCATCTAAACCAATCTCAACATCACCAGCTGCTAAACGATATTTATCTTCGGAAGTTGCATCTAAATAGATAGGATAAGAGTCTTGAAGAACTTTTCCTTTTTCAACTTTATAAAACGGCGTTTCAATAAAGCCATAGGAATTGACTCTCCCGTATGTTGATAAAGAACCGATTAGTCCCGCATTTGGTCCTTCTGGTGTTTCGATAGGACAGATACGACCATATTGACTTGGATGTATATCTCTAACAGCAAAACCTGCCCTATCTCGAGTAATCCCCCCGGGTCCTAAGACGGACAACCTTCTTTTGTGAGTCAACTCTGCCAAAGGGTTTGTTTGATCCATAAATTGTGAAAGGGGATTGGAACCGAAAAACTCTCTAATGGAAGAAACTAAGGGTTTCGAATTAACTAATACGTTTACTCGTAAATATTTTTGCTCACAAATTGTCATTCTTTCTTGAGCAATTCTTTCTAGCCTATTTAAACCAATTCGTATTTGATTTTGAAGAAGTTCACCTACTGATCTTATTCTTCTATTACCTAAATGATCAATATCATCTTCAAGAGTGGGCGCAAGTCGGAAATTAATTAGTTCATTAATTATGTATAAAACATCTTTGGACGTTAGGATGTGAACACCACTCTTTATATCAAGATCCAGCCTTTTATTAATCTTATATCTCCCTACACGCCCTAAATCGTATCGTTTTGGATCAAAAAATCTCGAATAAAGAATTTGCTGACCTGCTTTTACAGTAGCAGGTTCCCCAGGACGTAATTTATTGTGTAATTCTAAAAAAGCATTTTCTAAAGATATATTGGCGTGTTCCTGAAATGTTTTTTGAAAATATTCGGGATGATCAAGGTGGTTAAAAATTTCTTGGTCTTTTAAACCAACAGTTTTTAAAAATATATAAGCCGAGATTTTTTTTGCTTTGTCAATTTTGACATTAATTACATCATCTTTATCGATTTCGAACTTAACCCATGTACCCCTATTTGAAATAAGGCTGGCTGTGTAATAGCGAAAATTTTGCTTATCAGAATCAGTTTTATAATAAACACCAGGACTTCTAACGATTTGGTTAATAATAATACGCTCAATACCGTTTACTAAAAAAGTTCCTTCATTTGTCATTAACGGTATGTCACAAAGAAGAACTTCATTTTCTGTAGTATTATTGGGATCGTTTAAATAAAGGAGCTGTACACGAGTATAGATTCTTACACTATAGGTAGTATCACGCCGTTTTGCTTCCGCGAGATTATATTTTGGTTGTCGGATCGTATAACATTTGGATGACAGGTTTAATTCTAGTTCATCAAGGTAATCTCTAATCGCAGAAAAATTCTCTAATTCCTGAATAAAACCTAGTTCTAGAAACCAACAAAAACTAATACGCTGTGTTTCTAACAAGTTGGGTAACAAATACTTGTAGACGTTTTTTTTTATCGTAACCATTGGTGGAAATCTTTTTTAGATTTAAACAATTAGGGTTCGTAATGTGTATAAAATTTTATTAAAATTACTTAATTTAGTAAAATAAACAATAACTTATTTTTGTTAGGCGTAATAAGTTTTCCCGTTTTTAGTACTTATTTTATTTCCGAAACATGTAACCTATACCTCTTACGGTTATTATTAACTCTGGGTTAACTGGATCTAATTCAAGTTTTGATCGAAGCCTTGATATATGAACATCGACTATTCTCGTATCTACATACCGTTCGGGTGTGTAACCCCAAACGTTGTTTAAAATTTTGCTTCGGGATAACTGTTTTCCTGGATTATCTATTAGCAACTCTAATAAACTATACTCAATTCCAGTTAATTTTACTTTAGAATATTTAGTTTCTATTGTTCTGGTATTAAAATCAATAATTACATTACCGATTTTAACTATTTTTTGTGGTCTGCTAGATGAATTTTTAACTAGGTGTTTGGAACGCCGCAATAAAGATTTTATTCGGGCTTCTAATTCTTTTGGTGAAAATGGTTTTATCACAAAATCATCGGCTCCTAATTCCAATCCTGTTATCCGGTCTGAAATATTAGGCAACGATGTGACAATAAGCATTGGAACTTGAGAATGCGCACGAATTTTTCGGCACACTTTATACCCATCCAACTTAGGTAGGATTAGATCAAAAATAAGAAGGTCTGGCAGTTCTTTATAAAAACTGGTTAATGCATCTTTTCCATTTGATGCTAAAAATATTTTATAGCCAAGGTTAGTAAGGCGTGACCCTAAAAACAGAAGTATTTCCGTGTCATCATCGACAATCAATATCTTTTTTTTATAAACATCCACCTTTAAAGCTTTTTATAAAAGATTTAAACTCTACACCAATGAAGTTGGTTAGAACTTGCTAATTATTATATTGCACAAAAATTCCAATATATATGGTATTATTTGAATATGTTCAATAGGCGAGCGTAGCCAAGTGGTTAAGGCACTGGGTTGTGGTTCCAGCATTCGCGGGTTCGATTCCCGTCGTTCGCCCTATCTTTATTCGGTTTCTAAGAATACATTCAAATATTTTGCTATTGTTATAGCTTCATCTTCAATTTTATTTAAGGCAACAGGTTGCTCAATCCCTGTTAATGGGATCTCACGATTATCTGCTAGACACAATAACAACTGACGTTTAGGATTAATTCCTTCTTTTATTCTCATTTTTATGGATTTGATTTCGTCAAAGGCAAAATCTAAATTAAGTTCTCGATTTTTACCAGGGAAACCCTTGCGATGTAACTTAACACTTCGAAGATCTCTGTTATATTCGTTATAACCTGATCCTACATTCCAAAATACCGTTAAACATATAAATATGCCAAGAATCGAACCTACAGTACCATAAAATAAAAGTACTATCCCTTGGGGAATAAAAGATATTTCACTGGAATCAGAAAAAACCAGTAGATTTATTCCAAAAAAGCTTGATAACCCTGTTAGAAAAAAACCAAAGCCTCCTAAGCTTACTGTTAAAGCCCAAAATATATTGCTTAAACGTCTCGACCCGGTAATATAGGATGTAATACTAGAATTGGATTCAGTATAATTCATGATTATCAGTTTCGTATAATAAAGTTTAATATAATTTAATACTGGGCCAAGATAAAATAAGTACCCCAACCCAATATCGCAAACCTTTATGCAAAGCAAAAAAGGACTAGATTAATCTTATAGTTTTTAGACCGTAGTATAGACCTGCGGCTAAACTAAACATTAATGTCATTAATAAAATGTAACCAATAAGAGTGTTCATAAGTTACTGTTGTTTTCTGCAAAATAAAAATCTAAATATAAGTTTATTATACCATAGCTTTAGTTTTAGGATTAGACTAACGTAAAGTTTTAATAAATCTTATTTTTTCAACCCTTCTATCACGCCACGCCATATTAATCCGATTACTTGACCAAAAACGGAAGTTAATGTAAATCTTATACCTTTGCTGATAAAATAAATTGCCTCATCTACACGACTATTAACAAAATCCCTTAATTCAATAACCATTAATGTCAATAAAGAAAAATTAGTGAGAGAACCAATTTCTGTTGAACGGTTAGCGTAAATGGTTCTGCAATAAATTCCATTTGTCCTTAATATGAAAATTTCATAACGGTTGTTGTATAAATCAATAGGTCGTTGTACATATTTTTTAGTAATTAGCTGCCAACTTAAATTATTTTTAAAACGTTCAAAGTTTCGTAAAGATAAAAATTTTGAACGGTACAAAGTTTGGCGAAAGGCGTAAACAGAGGAAAATTTTATAATGCTAAAGTAAACAACACAATTGCTAATTTCTATAACCATGTGATCAATAAGGGCTTCAATAAAACTTTCGGAAGCAAAATTATAAACTGGATAATAAACTAAACGAAAAGTTGGCGATTGAGGATCTATTAAAACATAAAAAGGAACTTGAAAAATTACTTCCATATCTTGTAGCAACGTTTTCGTGTAAAGAGACTTTTTTAAAACGTCTAAATTTACTTTTACTTTGTAACCATATGTTTTCGTTAAAAAGTCTTCACAACTATTTTTTATACACTGTAGAAAAAGCAATTTTCCTTTTGTTTTCATAAACTCGCTTGGATCGGGTTTTTCGAGTATTTTAGTGTAAATTTCTTCGACTCGAAGAGCTGTTGTGGAAACCAAATCTTTCTGGACTTCTGTTTTTAAAAGATCGATACCTAATAACTGTAAATTCCCTTTTTTATTACTGAAATTCGCTTTATATAGAAGTTTTGAAAAAATACGTGCGGTTAACACTTTTACATTCTCGTTTTGAAAAGTTTTAGTTTGAGGCATATTAAATATGTTGCATTAAACATTAAATTAAAAAAATTCTTATTGTGAATTTCGCCTTCTTTATCCGGAAAACTGATATCCTAAATTTAATAATCCATCTTAAGTAAAGACCAAGACTGGGCATAAATATTTATATTTGAAAATTATTTATGCCCAGTCTTGGTCTTTACTTTATTTTTTAATAAGCCGCAAACGAAAGAGTATCTGGCATATAACGTTGTATTTCAATAATAAACGCTGCTGTAAAACTCATCCAAGCAGTTATAAGAACGGGCGCTGTAGAAAGGTACTTTAATAAATTTTTATCCATAAGTGTTAATTAAAAAAAAGTTAATTAGCGAGGTGACACTGTAACCTCATCGCCAGGTACAAGTAAATCCCCAGAAACTAATTCTTTCCAGGCAGCTAGTGGCCAAAGGAAGCTCGCTGACATCATACCAAGTGCTACTGGCACATTGATAATAATTTCATTTTCATTAGGTTTATCCGTTGTCCTAGTGTACTGTAAGTAACTGCGACCTGACCATCCAATGTAACCAGCAATATATAAAAACAGGATACCTGGAAGTACAAACTCCCCTGCATGACTTGGTCGACCATCTGCAATTAGATGTGGTAACCCGTCGGCCCCACATAAAAGTCCTTGTTTTCCGTACTTATCAAATCGTGCTTTCGTGCGGTCGATTTGTTCTGTTAACGCTAAATAAGCAGGTGTTCCTTCTTCGTAGTTAGATAAGCGTGCGCTTAATTTTTTAACACTACCATCAAGTCGACGCTTAAAAACAGCAGAATCTTTACAAGGTACTAAACCACTAACATCTGCTGATGCCATTTGCGGCGTTCCTATAAAAGTAGCAAATGTAAGAAAAAATAAAAACAGGCGTTTCATAGCAAAAATAAAAAATTTTCCATTATTAACAAACTATATATTTGTAATTATATAGACATCCTAAGGAAATAACGAATTACATTTTTCTGAATGGGTTTTTTGGCTCATTATAAATGAGGTGTGCTAAGAAGTGAGGCAATCTACTGAGCATTTTTCACAGAGGTATTCCTTTAAGGTTTTATCAATTATTAATTGATCTTCTTATAATTTTTCGAAAATCTTCTTGAAAGAATAAAACTGATCGGTTCGAGTTTCCTCCGATTTTAATATTTTTAGCCAATTCAACCAACCAAATTTGTGAATAAGTGAAAAAACTGACGTAAATACTTACTATCAACAAAAAGAACGAAAGGTAGACAATGTTTATCCCCGGATCAGATTTTATTTGCAGCCCTGTACTTGTAATAAAATCTGCTACTTGAATACTTAATTCCTTATTAGTTTCAATAAATCCGCCAATATATGACTCTTGAACTAAAACTCCTTTGGGATCATATAGATATATTTTCCCTGTTAAATCATTAGCAACAATAGTTAAATTTGTAGCTAAAACATTATCTAAATTTAAAGAACCAAACCAAAAACGGTTTCCTCCCTTAGTAATTTTTTTTAAAGGTACTTGAAATACTTTATTGTTATCTAAACGTAATTTAATGCCAACAATATCCCAATCTGTCTGATATAAAACTAAATCGTCAGATGTTAATGGCTCATTAACGAATATTATTTTCCGTTTTATCTCATTTCCCTTTTCATCAAATAAAGATAAGTCAGAGTAAAATTGGTCTGTTTTTAATTCTTTTGTATAAGTAATCCAAAAATTATTAATTCGGCAAGAAACTGCTTGGGGAATATAACTTACATTTCCAAATTTTGTTAAGTTTTGAATATGAAAAATTTCACCACGTGGAACGATTTCTTGAGCAGTATAACCAGAAAAAGCTCCAAGAGTTGAACCTAACAGTAAAATTATAATACTTGCATGGACAACAATAGGAGCTACACGACCTAATAATCCTGAATACGCATAACCTTTCTTGTGTTGGCGAAAAAAATGATATCGATTATCATTGCAATTAAATGCGATCGTATTGAAAACGCCTAATTTAATATCATCATTTACTTTAAGATTTTTATATTGCGAACTTTGTGTAATAAATTTCCAAAGTTTAAACGTTTTAACTGACGGAAGCTGAGTAGTAAAGGTACAAGCTAATAGTGAACTACCAAATAATAATAGTACAATGACAAACCACCACGCCGTGTATAATCGGTCTAGACTAAGAAATGTTATTACTTTCCAACTTAAAAATCCAAACAGTGGGTTGGTCTCAGAATAATTTTCTTTATAAAAATTTAAACTTTGATCTTGTTCAATAATCGTGCCAAGCGCGATCATAAATCCAATAGTAATTAACAACCCGATTGCTAATTGTAAATTAGCTAATTTTTTCAAAATTTTTGTATTATTGGTATTGGGCATAAAATTTGATACTTGTCAAAAGAGGTCACTTAATTTAATATTTAATTGTAAGTGCATTAGCCGGGATAGCTCAGTTGGTAGAGCAGTGGATTGAAAATCCTCGTGTCTCCAGTTCAAATCTGGATCCTGGCAATTATTTCCTATGTTCCAGTTGTTTTTTATAAACTACTTAATTAATCTCGTTAGAAGTGTTCACAGACAGAATCTAGCAAGCCTACCATAGAAAATTTTCCTTAAATAGAATTATTACGGTCGTGACAAAGGAAAACAGACTAAACACCTTTTTGTTAGGTTTTGTAAGTTTGATAAATCAAAAAAATTGATTTGGGCCAATTTCAATGTACATTATTTCCAATTTCAATTAAAGCTTATACAACAAATATAAATTAAAATCCTTAATATAACTAGTCTATAAATAGCAAACAAAAACATAACAAACTTTACTTAATTTACTCACACTGGCTAAGAATAGTTTAAACAAAATAATCATATTTGCTCTTTCCCCGGGCAATGATTAAATATGCTTATACTTCTGATAAACAAAGTAGTTAATTGGTTGTAGCTTATTTGTGATATCTTATTCTATAAGATAAAGGAATAATAAGTATTTTATTTCGCTTGTTATATTTCATTGACTTTTTCGGTTTTTGAAATATAAAACCCAGCAATCGTTTAGCATAACTTTAAACCAGGAGGTTTTCATGTCACAAGCTGTAGAATCACGTACTCGAATCAAATCAGAGCGTTACGAATCAGGTGTAATCCCTTACGCAAAAATGGGTTACTGGGATCCTGATTACGCAATCAAGGAAACAGATCTTTTAGCACTATTCCGTTGTACTCCACAACCAGGTGTAGATCCAGTAGAAGCAGCAGCTGCACTAGCTGGTGAGTCTTCAACTGCTACATGGACTGTTGTATGGACTGACCTTCTAACTGCTTGTGATCTATACCGTGCGAAAGCATACCGTGTAGACCCTGTACCATCTGCTGCAGATACTTACTTCTGTTACGTAGCTTACGATATCGACCTTTTCGAGGAAGGATCTCTAGCTAACCTAACTGCATCTATTATCGGTAACATTTTCGGTTTCAAGGCAGTTAAGGCTCTTCGTCTAGAAGATATGCGTTTCCCTTACGCACTTCTTAAGACTTTCCAAGGTCCTGCTACAGGTCTTATCGTAGAGCGTGAGCGTATGGATAAGTTTGGTCGTCCACTTCTAGGTGCTACAGTTAAGCCTAAGCTAGGTCTTTCTGGTAAGAACTACGGTCGTGTAGTATTCGAAGGTCTTAAAGGTGGTCTAGACTTCCTTAAGGATGATGAGAACATTAACTCACAGCCATTCATGCGTTACCGTGAGCGTTTCCTTTACTCAATGGAAGGTGTTAACCACGCTGCTTGTCTAACAGGTGAAGTTAAAGGTCACTACCTAAACGCAACTGCTTCTACTATGGAAGATATGTACGAGCGTTCAAACTTCTGTGCTGAGCTAGGTTCAGTTATTGTAATGATTGACCTTGTAATTGGTTACACAGCTATCCAATCTATGGCTTACTGGTGTCGTAAGAACGATATGCTTCTTCACCTTCACCGTGCTGGTAACTCAACATACTCTCGTCAGAAGAACCACGGTATGAACTTCCGTGTAATCTGTAAGTGGATGCGTATGGCTGGTGTTGACCACATTCACGCTGGTACTGTAGTAGGTAAGCTAGAAGGTGATCCTCTAATGATTAAAGGTTTCTACAACACTCTTCTTGACTTCAAGTCAGATATCTCACTTCCAGAAGGTATGTTCTTCGCACAGGATTGGGCTTCTCTACGTAAGTGTGTACCAGTAGCTTCTGGTGGTATCCACTGTGGTCAAATGCACCAACTAATCAACTACCTTGGTGATGACGTTGTTCTTCAGTTCGGTGGTGGTACAATTGGTCACCCTGATGGTATCCAAGCGGGTGCTACTGCTAACCGTGTAGCTCTTGAGTGTATGGTTATGGCACGTAACGAAGGTCGTGACTACGTAAACGAAGGTCCTCAGATTCTTCGTGATGCAGCTAAGTCTTGTGGTCCTCTACAGACAGCGCTAGATCTATGGAAGGATATTACTTTCAACTACGCTTCTACAGATACTGCTGACTTCGCTGAAACAGCGACTGCAAACGTTTAATTCCATTAAATTCTTTTAAAGAATTTAAGGCACGAACCATATTTCGTATACTAGGGTTCGTACTTAATGTACGAACTCTGCAAATAAACCATTAATTTTCATTTAAGGAGTACACAATGAAACTAACTCAAGGATGTTTTTCTTTCCTTCCAGATCTAACTGACGCGCAAATCACTAAGCAAATTCAGTACGCTATCCAAAACTCTTGGGCTATCTCTATCGAATTTACTGATGATCCGCACCCTCGTAACAACTACTGGGAAATGTGGGGTCTTCCTCTTTTCGATATTAAAGATGCAGCAGCTATCCTTTTCGAGATCAACATGGCTCGTAAGGCTAAGCCAAACTACTACATCAAGGTAGCAGCATTCGACAACACTCGTGGTATCGAGTCTTGTGTATGTGCATTCATCGTTCAGCGTCCTGCTTACGAGCCTGGTTTCAGACTTGTACGTCAGGAAGTTGCAGGTCGTAAGCTTGTTTACACAATCGAAGCTTATGCTCCAGTAATGAAGCCAGAAGGTGAGCGTTACTAATCGCTTAAAATAAGTTAGAAAAAAAGAGCTTTGCAAATTTTGCAAAGCTCTTTTTTTTGTAAATTTTTTGAAACAAGACACTATTTGGACTAGAGATCGAAGATATCTATTTAGGTATCTTCGATCTCTAGATTGTAAAAAATTTAATATACACTTATGAATTTAGTGTTTTTATCAGATTCAAATTGTACAATTCCGTCTTGTAATGCAAAAATAGTATAATCTTTTCCAACCATTACACCCTTCCCTGGCTTAAAAGTAAGGCCTCGTTGACGAACAACAATACCTCCAGATTTTACTGGTTGGTTACCATAAACTTTAATGCCTAAACGTTTAGAATTCGAATCACGACCATTGGACGTACTTCCTGCTCCTTTTTTATGTGCCATTTTTAATTTTTATATTTTACATGCTATTTAACTTGAGCTTCTTTAACTATTTGATTAAAAGTCTGTTTGTCTAAAATAGATAACTGAGCTAACATTTTTAGATTTAATCCAATAGAAGACTTCTTTAACGAATTGCGTAAAGTGCTGTACGTTAATCCTTCGCTACGTGCCGCCGCATTAACACGACAAATCCATAATTTTTTAAAATCTTGCTTACGACGCTTACGTCCTGAGTAGGAATAAATTAAAGCTTTCATTACCTGCCCATTTGCAGTACGGAACAAACGAGAATGAGCTCCTTTAAATCCTTTAGCAAATTTTAGAATTTTCTTATGTCTTGCTCTTGCAACACTACCTCTTTTTACCCTAACCATAATAATTTAATAATTATTTTTTAGAAATTGAATTAATTAAAACACGAGTTAACTTGCGACGACTTCCAAACGTCTTTCGTGTCTTTTTCTTTGGTCTCATTTTATAAACTCTAATTTTTGGACCGGAAAGGTGTCTTAAGACTGTAGCCTCAACCTTATATGTACTGTCTAAGTACGGCTTCCCAATATCAAGTGAATCTTCTTTGTTAACAAGTAATATCTGGTTTAAACTAAAAGTATCGCCTCGATCTAATGGAAGCTTATCAAAGTCATAGAACTTATTTTCTTCAACCCAAAATTGCTTCCCACTTGCTTGGACAATCGCGTAGGATTCCATAAGTATTTTTATGTTGTTAGTAAAATTAAAG
>Ga0315330_10001755_pt1 | contig 14731 bp, 9 predicted proteins | sample M140m34915metaG_FD_203453 | JGI IMG/M metagenome (GOLD analysis project Ga0315330, IMG submission 203453) | Ammonia-oxidizing marine archaeal communities from Monterey Bay, California, United States - M1 40m 34915 | ecosystem: Environmental > Aquatic > Marine > Intertidal zone | place: USA...
ATTATTTTGGATGCATTGAAATATGCATTTAATGAATGAATTCTTTGTTTAAAGACTACTTTTTTAGGAATCTAAGCTTTTGAGTTGCCTCTTATTGCAAAATATAAACCTAGTGTGAACAAAAAGATTTGTTCGGTCTTAAATAATTTTGCAGTAATAAACCAGTCAGCGTGAGCTAAATAAAAAGCACCTATCATTATTACGCACACTGCCCCACCTGATAGCCTTGTTAGCAAATTACCAAGTGTATTTGAGAAGAATCCTCCAAGGATAATTCCTACACCTGCACCCATTTCACCAACTGATACAGCTGTAGCTACTAGATCAGGAGCTGGCATACCTGCACTCTCAAACCATTTAACAAGATTTTGAGGAGGTAAAGGCAATTTACCGTATCCATGAAGGAAAAAAGAAGTTCCTAGTGATAATCTTAATAACCAAGGTGTAATACCAAGGAAGGGTTTTGCAATCGAATCTAAAGTTTTATTTAAGCTATCCATACCCTAAGTTTATTTAATAAAGTCTATATTGTCATCTATTAGATTAAAACCATTTATATTTAAAAACCTATGCAATTCATCATTGCCAATATTAATATTCAAGTACATAAGGCCTTTGTTGTTAATCTTTTCCTCTAAAATACAACCCATACTATAGAGTTTTGATCTAATATTGCCTAAAGTTGCATCTAAAGTTACCCAGCCTTTGTAAATACCCTCAAAAAGACTATTACTAATAGCCTCCCTTAATTCCTCTAGCCCAAGGTTCTTTTCAGCAGATATCCAAATCTCTCCTAATGTTATATCTGACTTTGATTGAAAATTTTTATAGTTCTTTAAGTCACTTTTATTATTAATACGTATTTGTGGAATATTAGATATCTCTAACTCCTCAAGAAGAAGATTTACTTGAGTAATCTTAAATCTATAGTCAGGATCTGATATATCTACAACATGCAATAGTAAGTCAGCAGACTTAAGTTCATCCAGTGTTCCTTTAAATGATTCAATGAGTTGAGTTGGAAGATCAGATATAAAACCAACAGTGTCAGAAAATAAAATAGAACTTAATTCTGGATCTATATTTTTTCTAGTAACAGAGTCTAATGTTGCGAATAGCTTATCAGCTGCATATTGTTCATTATCTGTAAGCCGGTTAAAAAGAGTTGTTTTTCCTGCATTAGTGTATCCAACAAGAGCAACAAGCTTATTTCGACTTTTTGTTCTGGAGTATTGATTTATCTTCTTTTGTTTATGGCTTTTAGCTAATCTAGCTTTAATAGTTTTTATTCTATTATTAATTAATCTTTTATCTGTTTCTAACTGAGTCTCACCGGGTCCACGCAGCCCTATTCCGCCTTTCTGTCTTTCTAGATGAGTCCAAGCTCTTATTAATCGAGTAGATAGATGAGTTAATTGAGCTAATTCAACTTGTAGCTTACCTATATGAGTTGAAGCTCGAGAAGCAAAGATGTCTAATATAAGACCAGTTCTATCTACAACTCTAACTTTAAAAGCATTTTCTAAATTTCTTTCTTGCGAAGGCGAAAGTGCATGATTAAAAATCACAATTTCTGCACATGTCTCTTCAAGAGATCTTTTGATTTCTTCTATTTTACCTTTCTTTAGAAAATTACTAGCTATAGGCGTTGCTTGTTTGCCAGAAATCTCGTCAAGAATCTGAACACCGGAAGACTTACATAGTTCTTTAAACTCAGCAAAAGCATTAATTGCTGATTGATCTTTTTGAAGTGAGGTAACTTCTATTTGCACTATTATTGCTTTTTGTGGGGTTGATACTGGAATCTCAAACATATGTTAAATACATTGTAGAACCTTTATTAGATTTTTTGCTATTATATTTATTAGGCATTAGTTTTTAATGTTTAGGGGGTTCGGTTATTAATAGAGCAGAGCGTTTAAAAAACTCAAAACAAGCTAGCAAAAAACGAAAAACTATTAAGAAAATAGTTGCTGAAAATAAAGAAAATACATATAGAAAAATAAGAAAAGCTAAAAAGAAAAAAGCTTAATCTAGGCTTTATACTTAAAGCTAGCTTTAAACAATCCAGGGTATTATTGCCTTTCTGGATTGAGGATATTCTTTAAATTTTTCTTTGTACCACTTGTGATTAGCTATAGCTCTTGGAAAAAGATTAGCAAATGTCCATAAGAAAAAGATGAAGCCAGAAAGACTATAAGTAAGAATTGCCCAACCAACCCATTCTAGTAGTTCTCCAAAGTAATTAGGTGATGAAATATATTTGTATAAAAAGGTATCTGCTACATGATAACCAGGACCTTTTTCTTTCCTTAAGTTAATCAAAATATAATCAGATTTTATATTAATAAAAATACCAATAAGGAAAATCAAGATACCAACAATAAAGAATGGTGAGTGAAGCCAATCTAATGAGTAACTAGCAAAATAAAATATCCAATATCCCTGAATTGAAACATTAATAATATTAAAAAAGAATGCTGAAAGAGCTATAGTTATTGGCATTTCTTTACCTGCCATATCTGCTTTAAAAGGCCAAATAAATGTCCTATGCACATAATGAGTAAGCCAAATTATCAAAAAGATAATATGCACTTGGTTTAGAGAATCCCAAGCTGCAATTGCCAGTAAAAGCATTAGGATGACACATGGCGACTCCATTAAAACCCATCCTAGCCTTGCTGAAATCTTTGGGCCCCAGCCATCTTTTATATGCCTTCCATATGGAGCAACCACAAAAAATAGTGAAATGAAAATAACTACTGCTGCAGCTACCCATGTAACTGAAAATATATTAAAAGAACTCAACTATGAACCTCCGATTAAAAAAGGCGAATAAATAATGATAAATCCAATAATTCCATAAAATAATACAGCTAAAAGATCTAAGAATTTCTCCTGTGGCACTACTTCTTTGAATTCTTCAATGGAGTTATAAAAATCAGCAGATGTAAATAATAAAACATAAACACCATATGCATGAAAGATCATTAAAATACCAATAATCCAATTAAAAGGAGCTGAAGTTATTAAAACAAAACCATTGATGAGCACAAAAAATGATTCAAACTGTAAGTAAATATTTTTATTCTTTGGAAGGATAAGCCAATTACAAAAGCTGTAATTAAAAGATAATAAGATAACTATAAAAATAGAACAGAAGAAATATAAATATCCTAAAATAGCAATCACGTAGAAAATTTTACATCTTTGTACATATATTATCTAATGGTTGTCTAAATTGGTGGGTGCTTGTATATGAAAGTTTTGTGTCTTGGTGGTAGTGGTGGTATGGGTAGATATGCCACTAGAGCTATTGTTAATTTTAAAGAATTAGAAACTATTACAATTGCAGATCTAAATAAAGATGCTGCTGAAGAATTTGCAAACTCATTTGATGCAAAGGTTCAAGCAATTGGTCTTGATGTAACCGATAATAAAAAACTAGCAGAGGCTCTTCAAGATCATGATGTAGTTCTTAATACCACAGGCCCATTTTTTATATTTGGGGTCCCTATTTTAAAAGCTGCTATTGAAAATAATTGTCATTACATAGATATATGTGATGACTGGGAGCCAACAGAAGAGATGCTTAAGCTAGATTCATATGCTAAGGATGCAGAAATTACAGCAATTATTGGCTTAGGTGCAAGTCCTGGAATTACCAACTTGATGGGCTTAGTTGCTATGGAAGAATTGGACTCAGTAGATACTGTGATTACGGGCTGGGATTTAAGCAGCGTTAATCCTGCAGAAGAATCTTCTCAAATAGGTACCAATGCTGCGATGATCCATGGTATTCAACAAATGACTGGTAAAATAAAAATATTTGAGGATGGCCAACTTCGTATGATTCAATCACTTAAGAAGATTATAATTAACTACCCAGGTAAAGGTATTCACCAAGCAAATATTTTTGGGCATCCTGAGGCAATATCATTTCCTTATCATTTCCCAAAAATAAAAAATGCAATGAATGTGGCTCATGGAAGTAAGAAAATAGATATTTTTATAATAAAAATATTCTTATGGCTTACAGAAAAAAATATCATATCAACTGATACAGCAGCAAATTTTTTTCATTGGTTAGAAACAAAATCAAATAGACCTAGTTTTAGAGATGAAGGAACAGGCTTACCAGCAATTTATGGTCTTGCTCATGGAATAAAAAATGGAAATATTGCTTCTGTTGGAGTAACTTTTAGCACTAATGACTTAGCAAAAGAAACTAGCATGGGTGAAGCAACAGGCCATCCTTTAGCATTAGGGTTAAAACTTTTTCTTCAAGGGAAAATCTATAAGTCTGGAGTCTTTGCGCCTGAGGGTGGAGCAATAGATGCTGAAGATTTTTTTAGTGCATATGCAGAACTAGAAGAGCTTGATGGAGGTCTAGCTATATCTAGATCGTGGGATACATAGTTTTGGATAAAAAGAAAATGAATATCTCACTTATAGGTATGCCCGGAGCAGGTAAAACAACTATAGCTAAGTTACTAGCTACAAAATTAAATCTTGAATTTATCGATAGTGACCATTTAATAGAAAAAAGAAATAATCAATCTATTCAAAATATCTTAGATTCTGAGGGACACGCAGAACTAAGATTAAAAGAGGAAGAAGTTATCTTGAGCTGCTCTCTTGATAATACAATCTTGGCTACTGGAGGAAGTGCAGTCTATAGCAACAAAGCCATGAACCACTTAAATAATCATTCTATTGTTATTTATCTAGATATTCCTATAAGTTTAGTCATGCAAAGAGTTGGCGATTACTCAAATAGAGGTTTTGCAGAACCAAACGGTAAGTCTCCTCAAGATGTTTTTAATCAAAGAACAGTCTTATATAAAAAATGGTGCCATTTAATGATAGATGGGGCATGTGATGCAGATACTGTTGCTCAAAATATTATCAAGGCTGTATCAGATAATTAAATAATAGCCTGTATAAGCAAATACGATGATGGGATGATAATAATCCACAAAATTAAAGCTAATTGAAGAGGTTTTATTGAAATATTAGTAAGAATTTTTTTATCTATTTGTGATCCTATACAAAATAAACCACACAGTAAGAAAGATTGACTAATAAATTTAATAAAGCTCAAGCTTTGAGAATCAAAGTTAATATAAGTGCCTAATAGGATTGCTAATAGAAACAATAAAACAAAAACTGGGAACTGAAATCCTTTAGATTCTTTAATTTGATATTTATAAGATAAAAATAAAATAAGCGGAATAAGCCATAATGTTCTTCCTAGTTTTAAAGTTGCAGCTGATTCAACCGCATCCTCACCATAAATCATTGCAGCTCCAACCACTGAGCTTGTGTCATGAATTGCCATAGCTGCCCAAGCTCCAAATTCTTCTTGCGTAAGATTGAAATAAATACCAGCCACAGGGAAGACAGCTATTGCTATGGCATTTAAAAGAAATATTATTGTTATGCAAGTTAATAAATCTTGAGGTTTAGCTTTTATTATTGGTGCAACGGCAGCCATAGCTGCTCCTCCGCAAATAGCAGTTCCTGCAGCTATGAGTAACACTAGTTTTTTATCAAGGCCAAGAAGTCTGCCAATTAAAACTCCTAAAAAAAATGTTAATAAAACTAATATAGAAATATAAGGTAAATGAATTGAAGTAATTTTTAATGCAGAATTAAATGATATGGATAGGCCTAGAATAACTATTCCAATTTGAAGTAATTTTGATCCTATTGATTTAGTTAAAAATGTATCTGGAAGATTAAGTATCAAAGAATAAGCAATTCCTATAAAAATTGCAGTAATAGCCGAGTCACTCCAGATAACTAAAGCTGCTAATAGAAAACCAAAGAATAATTTCATTTTTTTATTCTACTCTAAATAAAAAAAACCCCGCAATTGCGGGGTTTTTAGATTTTACTTAATACTAAAAGTCATAAGAAAGTCTTATGCCATAAGTAGCTTGGGGTCTTGCAAATATTTGCTTCGCCATTCCTAAAGGAGCGGTAGCCTCACCTATATGCATAACATTAATTTCATCAGTAATGTTTTGACCGTAGATATCTATACGCCAGTTAGCATCTTCTTCTACAGGAGTAATAGATATAAGCGCATTAAGCTCAGTCCAAGATTCTACTTTATCAAAATCTAAATTAAATAAAGATGTGTATCTTTCTCCTTGTGTATATGCGTCTAGTCTAAAATCAACATTATAATCAGATGTATTAAGTGTATATTGAACACCCACATTTGCCATAAGCTCAGGATGAGTAAGTTGATTACCGCCTATATCCGACATTCTGCCATCCATAATGATGTCACTAACACTGCACCCAAGTTGAGCACAAATAATTGACGCCATAATTTCATAATATTGTCTTACAGCAAGTGAAGGTAAGTGACCTGGGGTAACGCCAGTTTGAAGGAAACTAACAGGAGTTGGTTGTCCTGATACTCTATCTCCATGGAATTCAGCAGGAATAAGTACTCCATCTTGCAGACCAAAAGGTGACCATCCGCCAGCTAACCATGTTTGCCATATTGCAGCTGCAACATCTTTTCTTACAACAAAGACTTCTGAATCAGCTGCATCTTTCATCATATGCCAATCGCCACATCCAGATGTAAGACATAAATCAGCATTCACTGGATTCAGAATCATAGTACCGTCAGCAACCTCTGATGTTTCATAACTCATGCCAGCGTTAATTTTCCACTGCGGAGCCATAGGTGGAATCCATAAGAATTCAGCTTCTATACCAGACATAGTTACATCAATGCCTTCATTAACTCTGGTTTTGTTTTTAATTTTTGTAACCTGATAATCAGATGCATCATACATATATGCTGATGCATTGAGTCGCATTCCTTGTGCAGGAATTTCTTTTTTGATACCCACTTCAAAAGCTAGCAAATCAGTAGATGGAAAAACTTGAGGAGTGTCAGGATACAACTCAGGATCTAAAGCTCCATTAAATCCGCCACCTTTAAAGCCTTGAGAAATACTTGCATATACCATGGTATTTTCATCAAGAATATGATCTACAACAAATCTTCCAGTTGTATTTTCAAAACTTACCTCAGGATCTCCTACAGCTCCTGCTCCATACCAGGAATCACCAAATTCAGGAATAGTATTATTTGGAATAGTTGGAAGAGCTGTAAATCCACCGCCCAATGAACCAAAACCTATCACACTTAAAAATGGAGACCGTCCATACTGCTCTTTGTAATCTTGCGTATGTCTTAATCCTAGCGTGTAACTAGTTCTATCAGAAGCTTGATAGTAAACTTCTCCAAATATAGCTGTAGATCTTGTAGCCGAAATACTGCTTGATCTATATAAAGGTGCATATAACTGCACAGCGCCTTGGGGTAATCCACCAGTTAAAACAGGTGGCGGTGCTAACGCTAAAGCATCTAATCCGTTAGCAGCAATATCATAAACACTTAAATCACTTGTAGAGGTATGAATAGCTCCTAAAAGGTAATTTAAATCGCCGTCTAAATTAGATTGAATTCTTGCTTCAAAAACTTCTCTTTCAGTTTTAGGATTTTGTTGTCTTTCAAAACCATCTGGATAATTTAGTGTGTCTGTAATACAACCTCCATAAACTCCAAAAGTTCCATCTTCAAGTTTACAATTAGGCCCATAACCACTCATAGGAATATAACCGCCAGGGAAAAATGCAGTATCTTTAAAGCGGAGTTTATCCATTTCTTCAGAAACATACGTATTAGTTCTGTCATACATTCTGTCTTTTCTCATAGCTGAGAAGGTTGCATCCCAATTATCATTTAATTCATGCTTAACAATAAGTTGAGAGATATCAGAATCATGGATATGTCTTGGTAAGCCCCTTACATTAGCTTCCCAAAAACCTTGAGGAGCACCTGACATGTCAGTAAAAGGAGTAAAATCTAGGATTCCAGTTAAAACAGCTAAGTTTTCAACATAGGTAGCCATTGGGTGTGTTAATTCATGTACTAATGCGCCTCCAGGAGTACAACCAATAACTAATGAAGGGTCTCTTTGGCAATAACTATTATTTACATAATGTCGCATTGAATCTTCATCATAAGCATCATGGATAAGAGTAATATCAGTTTTATCATTAACATCCCAAGCAAAAGATACTCTCCAAGCCTCATGATCTCTATTATTAATATGGCTTACAGGCGACTTAGAATAAATATTTTTAATATCGCCATCACGAGTAGTGCTTGCAGTTGCTACCCTTACCGCCATCTTATCTCCAAGTGGCAAATTAAACATAGTTTGCATTTTTCTTAAATTAAAACTTCCATTTTCAAGCTTAACGCTACCTTTCATTTCACCCATAACAGGTCTAGCTGTAATTAAGTTGATAGCTCCACCTACTGAATTTTTACCATAAAGTGTACCTTGGGGACCTCTTAGAACCTCAATACGTTCTAAATCAAAGAAGTCGCCTTCTTGTAATGTGTAAGAACCTACTGGTAAATCATTAATATGAGTTTCAACACCACTTTCAGCAGTGGATGATACCGCCAAATTAGTAATACCTCTTATATTAAATGCACCGCCAGCTGAATCATTGCCTTGGAAGCTTAAACTTGGTGTAACTAACTGAAGATCTGAACCATCTTTGATTTGTTGATCTTCTAACATTGCCGGACTAATAGCCGTAACTGCTATAGGAACATCTTGCAGACTTTCTTCAGTTCTTTGAGATGTAACAACAATCTCTTCAAGAACTGCAGTTTCACTCTCAGCAATAATTACTGATGAAAAACTTAAAATAGTAATAGTGACAAAAGAAAAACTTAAAAAGTTTCTATATATTAATGAATTCATACTACCCCCCTAGATAATGAATTATTAGTAATATTAATAAGATAAATACTCTATTTAAAACTTATTAATAATATGTATATATGAATTTATAGCTAATCTAGTGATATTGCAAGGTTTGCAACCTTTATATTTCTAGGATTTTTAGCGCAAAAAGATTTAATATTAATCTATGTCAAATATAGAAAAATTAATTCAAGATTTAACTTTAGAAGAAAAAGTCACTTTGTTAAGCGGCTTTAATTCATGGTATACAAATAAAATAGATAGATTAGGTATTCCTAGTATAAAAATGTCAGATGGCCCTAATGGCGTCAGAGGTGATTCAACCTCGGGAAAGTCTTCTGCTTGCTTTCCGTGTGCTATTTCAATTGGATCGACTTGGAATATGAATCTAATTCGAAGATTAGGAGTTGCATTAGGTGAAGAAGCTAAAATTAAAGATGTTGATGTGCTTTTAGGCCCTACTATTAATATTCACAGACACCCTTTGGGCGGGCGGCATTTTGAAAGTTTTTCAGAAGATCCATTTTTAAGTGGAAAAATTGCTACTGAGTATGTTCAAGGTGTTCAATCTCAAGATGTAGCAGCCTGTTTAAAACATTTTATTGGCAATGATACTGAATTTGAAAGACATTTAGTAAGTTCAAATATTGATGAAAAAACTTTAAGAGAGATTTATCTTGTTCCCTTTGAGATGGGTATTAAAGAAGGTAATGCAAAAGTTGTTATGAGTGGTTATAACAAATTAAATAATATCTATTGCAGTTCACATAAAGAGCTTTTAATTGATATTTTAAAAAATGAATGGGGGTTTGATGGTTATGTAGTAAGTGATTGGGGTGCAGCACTAGAAACAGAAGAAAATGCCAATGGTGGTTTAGATCTAGAAATGCCTGGGCCTGGTAATGTTTGGGGCGAGCAATTGTGCAATGCGGTGCGAAGTAAAAAAGTAGATGAAGAGCTTATTAATGATAAAGTTAGAAGAATCTTAACTGTTGCTTCATTTTCTAAAAGGTTTGAAAAACCTGGCATTAAAGCAGAAGAAAGCAATGATAATAAGGAGCAAAGACAGTTATTAAGAAAAGCTGCTGCTGATGGTATGGTTTTGTTAAAAAATGATAGTCTTCTTCCATTAGATCCAACAATAAAAAATCTTGCTGTAATAGGCCCAAATGCAAAAGAAGCACAAATCATAGGAGGTGGAAGCGCAAGCCTAAAACCTCATTATCAATCTCAACCATTAGAAGCTATAAAAAATAGACTCAGTGATCAAACTAATATCACCTATGCAAAAGGTTGTCATACGCATAAATATTTACCAAAAATTGAAGAAAGCCTTATGGGTAATAAACAAGGATTTTTAGTTGAGTATTTCGAAGGTTCAACATTTGATGAAAATCTATTAGTAAGTGAATATCTTGTAGGTAATAAATTTTGGGTATTTGAAGGTTTTGCTAAAGATGTTATAGCTAAGCTAGAAAGGCCGGATATTTCAGTAAGATTTTCATGTGATTACATACCCAATATTACAGGTGATCATGAATTTGAAATCTTTGGAATTGGCAAAGCTCGGCTTTTAATAAACGGAAATGAGATTATTGATAATTGGACAGAGACTTCTCCTGGAGAGGCCTTTTTCTCTTTTAGTTCTGAGTCTCGAAAAGGCAAAGTAAACCTTAAAAAAGATGAGACTTTTAAAATTGAAATAGAGTATAAATTTGAAGGTAATTTTCCTGCAATCTATATTGGCTGCCAAGCTCCAGATAAGGTAAATCTATTTGAAGAGGCTATTAATGTAGCAAATGATGCTGATCAAGTTATATTAATTGTCGGCACTAACTCTGATTGGGAGACTGAAGGAAATGATAGAAGTGACTTCAATCTACCTATGAACCAAAATCATCTTATTGAGGAAATTTTAAAAGTAAATTCAAACACTATTATCGTCTTAAATACTGGATCGCCAATAAGAATGCCCTGGGCTGATAAAGCTTCAACCATTCTTCAAACATGGTTTGCTGGTCAAGAATTTGGTAATGCATTAACAGATATTCTTACAGGTGTGATTAATCCTTCCGGGAAATTACCTACATCATTTCCTAAAGAGTTAGAAGATACTCCGGCCTTTGAATATTACCCAGGTGATGATTTACAAATGAATTATGATGAAAGGCGATTAGTTGGCTATAAATGGTATGAAAGAAAAAATATTAAGCCTCTCTTCTCTTTTGGCCATGGCCTTTCGTATACACAATTTAAATACTCTAATCTTAATGTAAATGTAAATGTAAATGCAGATAATAAAGTCATGTGTTCATTTTTCGTTCAAAATATTGGAGACGTCATAGGATCTGAGACTATGCAATGTTATGTAAGTTATATAGAAGAAGATTTATCAGAGCCTTTAAAGACTCTTCAGGGTTTTCAAAAAAATGAACTTGAGGTGGGACAAAAAAACCAAATTGAAATTAGTCTATGCTCAAGAAATTTTGCAACTTGGAATGTAGACACAAAAGATTGGCAAGTTAGACCAGGAGTTTATGAAATAAGTATTGGTTCTTCTGCAGAAGACATTCATTTACAAGCAACTATTAGCCTATAGTTAATTCACTCATTTCTTCATTAGTTAGTTGAATCTGGCTTGCCTTAATAGAACTATTAGTTTCAAAAATAGTTCTAGGGCCAACTAAAGGAAATATTAGTGAAGATTTCTGCACTACATAAGCAAGAGCAATTTGAATTGGTTCAACATTCTTCTTAATAGCCAATTCAAAACATTTAGAGCGTCTTTTTAGGTTTTTCTCATTATGCCAAACTCTTATCTCTTCTTCTAAGGATGGATTAGAGAAATGCTCATTAGAAGTTATTTCTTTTTTCTTTATAAAAAATCCTCTAGCTTGACTTGACCAAGGAAATAACATGATGTCATTTTCATTAATATAATCCATAAAAATATCATTCATGCCAACACACCCAGGCCATACAGGGTCTACCATCTCAGCTAAGCTAAAATTATTACTTAAAACTGAAAAAGATGCCTTGTTATAAGTATTTGAATAAATCCTAGCCTCTGCAAAACGATCTAACTCCCAATTAGATGCTCCAATTAAGTTAATTAAACCTTCATTTACTATTTCATCTAAGGCATCTATAAATTCTGCAACTGGTATTTCTGTGTTATCTCTATGTAAACAAAAAATATCTAATTGCTTAATATTTAATCTTTCTAGCGACTCTATTATCTGCGGTCTAATATATTGAGGCTCACATTGTGGGGTATGTGCCCCTTTGCCCAAGACAATAACATTCTCTTCAACTCCTCTTGAATTAATCCAGTCCCCAAGATACTTATCTCCGTTACCATTATTATAAATATATGCTGTATCAAAAATTCTACCGCCAGCGCCATAAAAATGATCGAACATAGTATAGGCATGAAGGCTGGAAGTTTGATTATCACAACCTAGTGCTAGTCTTGATGCTACTTTATCTAATCCAAGTAATGTTCTATTTTCAAGTTGTGCTTTTTGAAAACTAAAAAATTTTGATTCTGGAATAGGTGAGTTGTCGATAGCATTTAAAGGGCAATCTATATCTAATTTATTTCTCCATTGATCAAGCCATAACATGTTGCTTTGGGTATCTGCATGAGATATTAATTCAGATTCAAATTTATTTTCTTGAATACATTGAGACGCATGATCTATTTCACGAGTAAACAAACCAACATTATCCTTATAAGAAATTTCCTCTATTAAATTACTAGAATTAAATATCTTAATAGATGATTCTCCTTCTTGAAATTGTCCACAATGCCAGGGTTGGGAAACAACCATTTCAATTGCTCCAGCTGATATTCTTAAATCATTGGTAAAATTTTCATTAATTGCACAGCTGATTTGTGCTTCTATATCATCTGAAAAAATTAGCTCTGCATGAGATTGAAGATCAACACCAGTTTCATCTATTTTTCCTTCAGCACTGATGCTTATCGGATCAGCATAAGGTATATCTTCTATAGCGCCTGCTATTAACTTACTCATAGATAAAGGGTAACAACCAACATCTAAAATGGCCCCTCCACCTAACAATGGATTTCTTAGACGATGCTCTTTGGGCAAATCTGCTGCAAATCCAAATGAGCTTGTAATTGTTATTTTTTTACCCGTTTCCTTTAATAGCTTTAAGTTATCTAAAATATTAAAAGTTTGAGGATGAGTGCGATACATATATGCTTCCATCAGAAATAATTTAGCCTCTTTAGCTAAATTTAATAAAACCATGCTCTCTAAATGATTTATAGTTAAAGGCTTTTCACACAAAATATGTTTTTTATTTTTAATAGCCTCTAAAGAGAAAAAGTAATGTGAATTATGAGGAGTTGCTATATAAACTGCATCTATTTCTTTAGAGGTAATAAAGTCTTCGAATTTTATATAAGGTTTTATATTAAATTTGTCTGCAAAATTATTAACCTTTTCTTCATTTCTACCAAAGACACTAATAAGGTTTGATCTTTCGCAATATTTAATTGAATGTGCAAATGCATTAGCAATGTTACCTGGCCCAATAATGCCCCAATTAATATTAGGCATTAGTTAGTTTCCTATTTTCAATCTCTATAATAAGTTTTTTATGAAAAGCTTTATCAATAGGATAGAAATAGACCAAAGCAAAACTAATGCAAACGCCTGCTAAGGGAATCCAAGTCATCAAAGATTTTAAACCATCTAAAGTTTCTTGGGTTTGGATTTGATTAGGCTCAAAGCCAATTGATGTTAAAGCCATACCTAAGATAACAGCAGCAAATGCTATAGCCCCTTTTTGAGCAAAAGTCATAAAACCATATAATGAGGATTCTGTTCTAATGCCAGACTTCCATTCACCATATTCAATCGTATCTGGAAGCATAGACCAGAAAAGTATTCCTGTTGCGCCATTACCAATACCAATCAAACCCAGTATTAAAAGTAATTCATTTAAACTCCTAATGGGATAAAAATAAAATGTTAAAAATCCAATAAGTAAGAATATCATTGAAATCATCCAAGCATTTTTCTTACCTATTTTTAAGGCAGCAAAGGCCCACAAAGGTATAACTGCAAAAGAAACACCACTACTAACACCAAGGATTAGACCTTGGTACTCATGAAGATCTAAATAATATTTAGCAAAATAGATTAAATTATTGTTAAACATAAGTGTTGTTGATCCTAGGATTAGTATCGAACCAAAAACAATCCAAAAAGGATAATTATTAGCTACAGATTGAGATACTTTTTTAAAACTTGGTAATTGTGATTTATCAAATTCAAAATTTCTTTCTTTTACAAAATAAACAGTGATACTTAGAATTAACACAGCTATTAAGCCTGCTATTAAACCAAGATATATAAACCCAATAGCCTCTTCTCCGCCTCCAAACCAAAGCACAATAGGAAAGCCAAAAGCAGAAACTGTTAAAGTGCCAAAAGAAGCAGCTAACATACGAGCAGTAGTTAATTTAGTTCTTTCATCACTATCATCAGTGATACGAGCAGTAAGAGATGAATATGGGACGCTAACGATAGTAAAGCATGTTCTATGAACTAGATTTACAGCTAACAGAAAAATAAATAAAAGTGATCCTTCAAATGGTGGAACCCAAAGTAACAGAATAAAAGATAAAGCTAGTGGTATTGATCCGTAGAAAATATATGGGCGATAGCTTCCCATTTTGGTTCGAGTTCGTTCAGCCATATAACCCATAAATGGATCTGTAATTGCATCCCAAGCAATACCTAAGGCATAAATCCAACCAGCTAATAAAGGTGAAATACCAACAACATCTGTATAAAAATAAAGAAGGTATAAACCAACACCGCTCCAATAAAGACAGATTGCATAATCTCCAATGCCATAAGCTGTCCTAGTTT
>Ga0315330_10001756_pt1 | contig 14730 bp, 8 predicted proteins | sample M140m34915metaG_FD_203453 | JGI IMG/M metagenome (GOLD analysis project Ga0315330, IMG submission 203453) | Ammonia-oxidizing marine archaeal communities from Monterey Bay, California, United States - M1 40m 34915 | ecosystem: Environmental > Aquatic > Marine > Intertidal zone | place: USA...
TAAAGATCCCTTATTTTTAATGCCGTAGACCTTGGCTGGACCTGCGCACATCCAGCGTACAACATCGGATACTGTACATTTTCCATCCATTGCATGTGTAAGCATCAATGGAAGAGAAGTTTCAACTCCTGGCATTCCTGCTGGAGCTTTTGGGAACCCAACTGATTTTGATGCCAGTGTATGTGGTGCATGGTCTGTGACAATGCAATCAATAGTTCCGTCTTTGAGGCGTTCCCATAATTTTTCTTTATCCTCTGAATAACGAATTGGAGGGTTCATTAGTGCCCGAACACCTAGTTCTTCGACATCATTTTGGTCAAAAGTGAGATGTTGCGTGCAGACTTCAGTTGTGATTAAATCTCCTTTATTTGAGGCTAACCAGTCTGCTTCAGCTCCACTTGTTAGGTGAACAATATGCAAACGATGGTCGTGATCTTTTGCCAAAGCCGAGGCACGTTTTGTCGCTAAAAGTGCACATTCAATGTCCCGATATTCTGCATGAGCAGCAATATCAGTTCGATGTTTAAATTCTGGAATTCTGGACTGTAGTCGATTTTCATCTTCTGCATGTGTTGCAATAATACCTCCAGTATTTGCAAAAATATCTTCTAAATGCTTTTGCTCATGTACCAGTAAATCTCCTGTGCTACTACCCATAAAAATCTTGATTCCACAGACACCATCCATTCCTTCTATACTTTGTAAATCAGTGACATTATTTGTTGTTGCTCCAATAAAGAAACCATGGTGTGTGACCGCCTTCTTAGCAGCAGAGGCAATCTTTGCTTCTAATGCTGCTCGATTAGTAGCATTTGGTGATGTATTAGGCATATCTAGGAATGAAGTAATCCCTCCAGCGGCCGCTGCTCGGCTACCACTCTCCAAATCTTCTTTTTCGGGATGCCCTGGGTCTCTAAAATGAACATGTGGATCTATTGCACCAGGCAATAGATGCAGTCCGGTACCATCAATAACAAGTTCTCCAATTCCTGGTTGTATTCCTCCTTGAGGTGCAATAGTTTCGATTAAACCATTAGTGACTCGAAGGTCCCCTTCTACAATTCCATGTGGGAGAACCATCATCGTATTTTGTATTACCAATCCATTTCCCATGGTGTCTCAGTAATGGCGGGTTAACTGACACCCCATGACTGTTATCATACGTTGATGTGGAAAAATCTTTCTAGACGTATTCAAATAAGTAAGTCGTCAGCGCCATCTATCGAGTTGGAGTAGTCAGGTTATCTCGTCGGGCTCATAACCCGGAGACCGGTGGTTCAAATCCACCACTCGATACCAAAACTAAATTAAAACTTAAAGTGAAAAAAAAGGCTACTAAGAGGCAATAGTTTTTTTTTTCACTTTCAATTATCGACAGGGGTCTTTCATTTATTCATATACCTTCTAATATCCCGCAGTACCATAACAAGGTGATTAGATGGCAAAGAAAACAGCGAGTGAGAATATGGACGAAGATGAAATAACAATTGATATAGATGAGCCAGAGATGACTATAGAAGACCTCCCAGGAGTTGGTCCTGCTACAGCAGAAAAACTTAGAGAAGCAGGATTTGAAGAATTATTAGCTATAGCTGTAATGAGCCCAATGGAGCTTGCTGAGCAAGCAGAACTTGGGGAGGCAGTATCGTCAAAAATAATACAAGCTGCTAAGAAATTAGCAAATATTGGTGGTTTTATTAGTGGTAATGCACTACTTGAAAGACGTAAAACAGTCCAGAAATTAACTTCTGGAACTGCATCCATAGATGAATTATTAGGTGGTGGGTTTGAAACGCAGTCAATTTGTGAAGTATTCGGAGAATTTGGTAGTGGTAAAACACAAATAGGTCATCAATTAGCAGTTAACACAATATTACCATTGTCTCAAGGGGGACTTAATGGAGAGGTTTTCTACATTGATACTGAGGATACTTTCCGTCCAGAGAGAATCGCACAGATGGCCGAGGCAGTTGGTATGTCTCCTCAAGATGCATTGGATCGAATCCATGTAGCAAGAGCATACAATTCTGCACATCAGATGCTATTAGTAGATGAAATAAAAAGAATGTCGAAGTCTATAGATGTAAAACTAGTCATTGTAGATTCATTAACAAGTCATTTTCGAGCAGAGTATGTAGGCCGGGGAATGCTTGCTCCAAGACAACAAAAATTAAATCGTCATTTGAAAGAATTAAAACAACTTTCTGATGTCCAAAATGCTTTGATATTAGTTACTAATCAAGTTATGTCTAACCCTGCTGCTTTATGGGGAGATCCAACAAAAGCGATAGGTGGACATATAGTAGGTCACGCAAGTACATTCCGACTTTATCTGAGGAAATCTAAGGGTGGTAGGCGTATAGCACGTTTAATTGATAGCCCTAATCTTCCTGAAGGCGAAGCGGTCTTTACCGTGACAGCTGAGGGTTTGAAGGATTAATCTCTCAAACCCCAGCGTGTCCGACTAATTTTTAATTTCAGACATTGCGATTTCTACTTCACCAATTAATGATTGTAGATGCTTTTCATCAAAGCCTAACTTTAGTTCTGCTGCTGCGAATAAATCAGGTAATGTCCTCGTATTTCCTAATCCCATGGCATTTGAATAATCTTTCAGGGCCTTTTCGGGGTTTTTCCGGTGTGTTTGCCATAATTGTAGTGCCCCTAACTGCGCGATACCATATTCTACATAGTAAAATGGCACTCCAAATAGGTGCCCTTGTTGTTGCCAGGATAGCTCTCTGAAATCTTCATGGTCATCCCAGTTCATTACTGACCCAAATCTTTCTCTTAGTGAGATCCATTGTATTTTTCTTTCTTCTCTTGTATGTCCTGGGTTAGCATAGATCCAATGTTGGAATGCGTCAATCGTAGCGATCCATGGCAATAAAAATACTACACCTTCAAGATGGCTAATTTTTGCTCTATTAGCATCTTCTTTATTTTCATAAAAGATATTCCAGTTTGGTTGTGTTAATAATTCCATTGACATTGATGCAACTTCTGCGAATTCAATAGGATAGTCTCTTTCGTCAATCAAGTCTAAGTGGCCACAATAAAGAGAGTGAAATGCATGTCCTGATTCATGAATCATAGTTTCTAAATCACCTTGTAAACCTGCAGCATTCATAAAAATAAATGGAATTCTACTTTTTTCTAGGTAGTACTGGTATCCTCCGGGTGCTTTTCCTTTCCTAGTTTCTAGATCTAAGGTATCCATTTCAACTAATTTATCGAATTTAGTCCCTAAGTCATTTGACATGTTATGGAATAGTTCTGATAATTTCGTAACCATTTCATCTACATTATCAAAAGGTTTTAATGGATTTTTTCCAGCTATATCTGGACCACTACCTGATTTTTCATTTACATCCCAGGGGGACAATATTTTCAAATCAAATGAGTTTTTTCTTTCTGAATTTATTTTCTTTACAATTGGCATACAAACTTCTTCAATTGATTTATGGAATGTCAGACAATCTTCTACTGTGTAATCGAATCTATGCATTGCTCTAAACATATAATTTGTGTATGATTTAAATCCAGAATTTAATGCTATTTTATGTCTAATTGAGACCAAATCATCAAAAATATCTGATAATTCTTCAGAATTTTCCATCCATCTTTTAACCATGGATTTCCAAGCGCGTTCTCTCTGTATTCGATCATTTGATTCTAAAAATCCTCTCATCTCTGGAAAAGTTCTCTCTTCTCCATCAAAAACAACTGTCATCGCACCAGTTATTCCTTGAGCCTTTGTTACTAATTTAGTCTGTTCAACTCCTAAAGGTATATTTTCTTCTCTAAAAATTTCAATATCTGATTTTATTCCTCTAATCATTAGGTCATATCTAGAAGGTAAATCTCCAATTGATTCATGATCTACTATTCTACGATTTAATTCATCAGAAAATTTTGAAAGTTTAGGCCTTATATTCTCTACAAAACTTAGAAACTCATTTCTCTTTTCCTCGTCTTCAGTATCACATGTCATATTTATGTAAAGAAGCGCTCCTGTTTCTGAGATATGTTCTGCTAAATTCGATGAATCAGAGATAAGGCCCTCTAAACAATCAGAGCAACTTAATTTTCTTTCTAATAAATCGTTGACATATGGCTCTATGTTTTCCCATTTTGACGCATCAAAGTCATCAGGTATGAAAGTCAACTATTCTCACCTCTTATTGATTGATTTAGGGCCAACTGGAAGATGATACTCATCACGAGAATATTTAGCAAGTTTCCAAACAGTAACTGCATGTTGTACTTTTTCTCTTATAGCATCTAAATCAGGATGGTCTGGATTCTCGTGCTGGATCCAACAGGCGGTACAGTATCTTTTTCCGCTATAATCAAGATAGTTCCCAGGGGTGCACTCGATTTCACAATGTGAACAATTCCTATAACCGTAGTATTTCGCCATATTATCCCTATCCGTTGCTCATAGCCCTCGCATATCAGTTTGCCCCTCTGAGTTTTTCTTCTACAATTATATTTTTGAGGAAACAAGATGTAAAATGAAACATTCTTCTAATGATTGAGTCTCATTGACTTCCTTATCATAATCAATTCTCATTAGCCCTTTCAAAGTAGCAATTGGCCTTTGACTGATCAATTCCCCTCCCATCTTTTCAATTAAGAGACTGGCTTCTGAATCATGGTCATTATATGAATCTCGATTAATATAAACTTCATCAATTCCATTTCCTATATCTGATTCTGGTAGTCTGATAATCCAGGATGATTCATCTCCCTTACGTATTCCTGCGTTATTGAACGCAATTTTTACCTGATGTGTTCCAGCTATCAATCTAATAAATTCAGCATCCACACTATTTGCAATCATCTTCCCATTTTTTTGATTCCTTTTTGTTGAGTACCATGCAGTCCACAAATGTCTTTCGCTGGCCGCGACATCGAATGCCAGAAGCAACCAACGATTATCTGTTTTTAATTCGTTGAACATTGACAGAATCTCATTAGTATTCTTAATTTCATCTTTGAATCTTATTCCCCAAGCTGGGAACCAAGGAATCTGCTCATGCATGTATATATGCTGCGATGGGCTCTAATTCAAGAAGGATACTGGTCATTTTACTCGTTTAGCTACCCGTAACGCGTTCTTCACAGTGTTATTTACAAGTTTCATACTCCAACCTCTTAATTCTGAAAGCTTCATTTTATCATTTTCCGTCAAAGAAGCTATATCATTCACGTTTGTAACTCCTAATAGATTTACCATTTCTCTAGCTCTTACTCTTCCAATTCCTTTGAGAGATATTAGAGCCAATAAATCTGATTTACAACCATATCTAACTCTTCTATGAATTTCATCTATTGCTTCAAATAGAACACGATGAGAATCCCTATCCATATTCTTTAATTCTATGTCGTCCATTAAAATTGTCCTTGTAGAATACAATAGCCATTCTGCTAAATCTACTCTACTTCTCAGATCGCCAGGTTGAACATTCCATTCTTCTTCCAAATCGCTTATACTAAGTTCTTCAATCCAAGATTGCAATACTAAAACTCCCTTCATCCTCCTTTCATCATCTAAATCAACGCTATTAGTAAGTAATTCTCTTTCATGACCGAATATAGCGTCTTGAATTTTCTCTAAATCTTTCTTTTGTGGCCATAATGGTATGAAATCTGGAGTACATGTTACTAAGTGCAATAAGCTAAATGGAGAAATCTGTTTTTGCTCATCAATACCAGTTAAGATATTCATTGCATTAACCAATCCTTCTCTAATAATTTTACCTGAAATTGGATTTAGATACAATCTTGAAACTCTCAAACCTAATGGTGTTGCTGAGTAAACCATACTCTGTGAATCAGGTTTTTCAACCTCTTCAACTTGATAGTTACTTGCCTTTTTGAATCCAAATATTGGAGGTCCTTTCCTTGGAGTAATCTCAGAGCTGTATTTGTTCTCTTTATCATTAATTTCTACACCATCAACATTTGATGCAGAACTTGCCCAAGATGGAATTTCGTCATCCCAATCTTCTTCCGATGATTTTGTAGTTTCATCTAAAATAATTCTTTTCCTCACGTCATCGGATTCTCCTTCTTTAATTATCATTTCATTCTCAAAAAGCCATTTTATCACTCTATCGATTTGATTTTCTAATGCCTCTGCTTCCATATGAGTCGAAAGAAATGTTTTACTGAAGAATCGACCTAATGAATTTCTGTCATTCATGTCACTAGTTGCAATCAATGAAAGAATATGTGTCAATAGTGCAGGGTCTTCTTCAGCGCTATGAGCATTAGGATTAGCTAATTTAGATATTATTTCTTCTGGTTCACTAAGCAAAAAATGTTCTACAAATTTAAGTTCTTCATCAATATTTTTTGATACTATCCAAGCATCTCCTTTTTGATCATACTTTGGTCTACCAGCTCTGCCTAGCATTTGTCTAATTTCCATTATTGGCATTGGCATATTTCTTCCAGCAGATGTATTCCATCTCTTCACATCCCTAATTACTACTCTTCTAGCCGGTAAATTAACTCCTTGAGCTAAGGTTGGTGTTGCTACAATACAATATAATTCTCCTTTCTTAAATTTTTCTTCAATCTTACTTCTTTGATCGGTGGTTAAACCTGCATGATGAAAAGCAACGCCTCCTTTTACCGCATCAGCTAATTTTTTTACTAAAGCAGAACTATCTTCCCTCTGGGTTAATAATTCAGCAAAGTTTTCTAGTTCTTTTATTTGATCTTCGTCAATAGAAAACTCACCCTTTTTAATTTTTTTAGTAATATGTTTAGATAATTCTCTTGCCTCTTTTTGTGCACCTATCCTAGAATTCACAAATATTAACAATTGACCATTTTCTTTTATTGTATCATCTAATGCTGCCTGTAAGTTCTTGCCACTATTTCCTTCTATAATCCTAGGTTCTGGCCATTCATCATTTCCCTTCCCATCTATTCGATGTACCTTCACTTGTAAATCTGTAATAGTTCCCGAATGTAATGTCACAGGTCTCCATTCTGATTGTATAAGTTCTGCATCCAACCATTTCGCTAATTCTTCACAATTTCCAACTGTTGCAGATAAAGCAATAATCTGAGCACTAGGTCTCTTATGGCGGATTCTCGAAATTAGAACTTCCAGTGTAGGGCCTCTTCCCGGATCATGCAATAAATGAAATTCGTCGCTCACAACTATGCCTATTTTAGAAATTATTTCAGAACGATTTCTAAGTAATGAATCTAATTTTTCACTAGTACAAACTAGAATGTCTGAATCATCAATCGAGTTATTATGGCTATTTCTATCACCAATTGCAATACCGACTTTCAATCCAACTACTTCAGCAACTTCCTTTAATTCATTATATTTTTCAGTAGCTAGAGCTTTTAGAGGAACTACATACAGTGCCTTCTGCATCTCTAAATCATTCTTTAGCCTGTGAGCGATGGTAAGATGAGCAACAAGAGATTTGCCACTTGCAGTAGGTATTGTCAACATTATGTTCTTTCCTGAAAGAGCAGCGGGTAGAGCCTTCTTTTGTGGGGGATATAGTTCTTTTATTCCCCATTTATTTTTTAATAAATCAACTAAATTTGGAGAAAGACCCAGCTCTTCAATACTCATTTCCGAGTCCTCGCCAGAGTGTGCCACAAACATTCTTACAATCGGCCGTTCTAAAGGATGCCGTGAGTCAGTTCCATCTATGATATGCGGGATGGTCTTCTTTAACTGCTACAAATAATCCTTTACCGGTCGCACATATTTTACCATCTGCAACCAAAGTCATTTTTACATTAGCTCTATCTTTAGAGATATCTATTATATTTGCATTAATTTCTAATTTAGTATTTATCGGAGTAGGCCTTCTAAGTTTCAAACTAAATGTCGCAGTCACAGTACAAGGTGGATTTTCATCCTCATTCTCATCCATTAATGCCATAGTGGCTGCCCAGTTTCCGTGACAATCTAATAATGTACTAATAATTCCACCATTAATAATTCCGGGAAATGCTTGATGCTCTTTTTTTGTTTCAAATATCATTTCTAAGCCATTATCCGTTCTAAAAGATCTAATTTGTAGACCTTTTTCATTAGCTGGGCCACAACCAAAACAAATACTATTTGGAGCATATTTTTCTTGGACCGATAGTTGTTTAACATCCCTCATGATGATTCACAAGTGGTTAAAGGAATTGAATGATTCCATAATTCCTCATCAGACTATCTTAATTCAAGAACCTTCTCCGGCAATTGTTGTCTCCAACAGAGGATGAAGAAAAATTGCCCGCTGTGCCTGTCAAAAGGTCACCAGCACCACGGATGAAAAGACGACGTCATAGACCGTTAAAGGTCGCAAACCAATTGCCTCAAAAACGACGTAAAGAGATAGAAAAAGCGTTAGAGGGCAAATCTTCTTCTCCAAAAAAATGGGCTAGAGGGATAGGCTCTAAAACTCATCTATTTGATCGTAAAAGAATAAAGCCAGCCTCGATAAGAAAACTTGATTTCAGTTTATTAGATGTAGAAATTGGGGAATCCTGGCCTATTCCTGTGACAATTATCCATGGCTCAAGGCCTGGCCCTGTAGTGACAATTTTAGGAGCAGTTCATGGCAATGAGCTTGTAGGCCCCTTAGCTCTAACTTATCTTTGTGGACCGAATTTTATTGGAGAAGGACAAGATATAGATCCATCTATGATGTCAGGAACCATTCGGATAATACCTATTGTCAATATTCCTGGATACCGCAGACAGAGTCGTAAGTTCCCTGATGGTCGTGATTTGAATAGGAATTTCCCAGGTAACGATGAAAGTAATACTACTTCTCGAGTTGCTAATCGGATATGGGAATCTATAGTCCGGACTTCAGATCATATCATTGATTTACACACCGCGGCACCAGGTCGAACTAATATGCCTCAAATCAGAGCGAACCTTGCGCATCCTGAGAGTAATCGGATAGCAAGGTCATTTGGTATTGAAACAATTCTGGATAATGAAGGGCCTAAAGGTTCTCTCAGAAGAGCAGCAAATAAATCAGGAATTGGTTGTATAACATACGAAGGCGGCGGCTCTAATGAAGCAGATCCAGAATCTGTTCAAGTTGCTATTTATGGAATATTAAATGTCCTTAGAGGCTTGAGGATGATACCTGGTTATCCTAACAGACCATACTTCCGAATCTTAGCTTCTGGTTCAGCATGGATTAGGTCAGATCAGGGGGGATTATTGGATATTCTAGCTCCTGCAGGTAGTTTTGTTGATGAGGGCGAAGTAGTAGCTACTATTACAGACCCAGAGAGGCCTGGAATTAGTCATGATGTATTATCTCCTAACAGAGGTCTATTAATCTGTACTGCAACACATCCTTTTGTTACCGCAGGCACCCCAATAGGTCATCTTCTACCTATGAAGAGTGGAATTAAAACATTACAAAAAAGACTTGATGCTGAAGGATGTTTGATTATCAGTGGTTCTGATGGTGAACCACCTTGGAGAGAAGACGATGACGTCGAAGATATCGCTATTGAAGGAGAATGGTCAGGAGGTAGCCCCGATGCTGAATGGGGCCATAACGATATTTCATCCCTAGAAGAAGAATCTTAATCTATGATTCTGGATGGTATATCTACCAATTCAACAATGTCTTCTTCTTCAATTATCTTACTTGGCAACTGAATAACAGGTATTGTTGCAGGTAAGTCAGGCAATTCTATTTCTGATGATTGAATATTGATTCTCGATTCTAATGATGACAAATCTGGAGCCGAAGGTAATACGGTCTTAGAGTAATCAGGGGTATAGTCAAATTTTACAGATGGGATATTGTAAGCTGCATATGCTTCTTCTAATTCATTTTTCCTAGATATTCTGAAATTGACAAATAACCCTATTGCTGCTATTGCAAGTACTATGCTCGAAATAAATACCAATCCTATACTGCTGGTAAAAAATGATAATAGAATCTCTGTGAATGTAGGAGGGGGTATCCAAACAATCATATCAATATCCCATACAAATTCTGTAGTAAATCCAGAATCTACAATCGTCGCTTTAATTTGTTGATTACTAGTTCCATTTCCGCACAAAAGCATAGTCAGATTATCCTTATTTCTCCCACACTCTAATGAATTGATATCTAGCCTAGTACCTTGATTAGATATATTTTCTTTTAGATCATAGTTTCCAATTTTCCATGTTATTTCTGTATTCACCTGTGTGGGTATATTATTTAGGCCAAATACTAGAGTGTCATTGACTGCATCCCAAGAATGGATTATCTGTGTTTGTGGTATTGTTAGTACAAGATTCTGCCTCTTTAAATTGTCATCTACTAAATCATTACAATCATCATCTATTCCGTTCCATATTTCGGTTGCCTCAGGGTATATTTCTGCTACTAAGTCATTACAATCTTCAAAATCATAGAAGTCATCATTATCATTATCGAAATTAAATATTAGTGGGTTTGATGTCTTTACTAAGACTTCTGTTCCGTCATCTATTCCATCACCATCTGTGTCTTCATCATAATGATTAGAATTTATGACATTATATTCCTCATAGTCCGAAAGACCATCTTCATCAGAATCAATAGTTTTGTAGTCTTCATCAATTTCTTCATCACAGTCATTATCTTTGCCATCTAATTCTTCAAGTAAAGATGGCGCACGTTCATTGTCATCATCTGCACAATCTTGGAACCAGTAAGATCCATCGGCATCATTATCTTCGTCGAATATCAGTGGATTCGCTCCTAGTTCTGCGTATGTATTTACCTCTATTCCATCAGAAAGTCCATCATTATCTGTATCTCCATCATTAGGATTTGTAGAAGTATTATAATATTCTTCATAATCAGATAATCCATCTGAATCTGAATCTAAATATATGAAATCTTCATCAATTTCTTCGTCACAATCATTATCAATTGCATCTAATACTTCGTTTAACCCAGGTGATCGGTAAATATTTTCATCATCACAATCTTCGAACCAATACCATCCATCAGAATCAGAATCTTCATCAAAAATTAACGGATTTGCTCCCTGAACGGCGTATACATTAACTTCAGGGCCATCTTTTATACCATCTCCATCTGTATCTGAATTTCTATAATCTGTATTGTGTATATGAAATTCTGGCCAATCTTTTAATCCATCATTATCTCTATCGGTAAAATTGAATCCTTCATCGATAAAGTTATCACAATTATCATCAAATCCATTTAATTTCTCGGGTTTTCCTGGATTTATATTAGCATTCTGATCATCACAGTCATTGAAATGATAATAAAAATCAGAATCATTATCTGCATCATAGACTAGGGGGTTACTTTGCCACAAATTAATTTCTGCACCATCTGTAAGTCCATCGACATCAGTATCGTCATTGTTTGGATTCGTTAGATATACTGAGATTTCTGATGAATCTGTAAGTCCATCAGAATCAGAATCCTCTAGTGTAGGATTTGTCATGTAAACAAATATTTCATCATAATCGTTTATCCCGTCGTTATCAGTATCTGCATTGTAAGGATCAGTTCCCCAAACTAGAGTTTCATTTTCATCAGATATTCCATCATCATCATGATCGAGATCTATATCCATACCGTGTGTAATAATCTGCCAAGAATTCAAAGTACCTGAAGTACCAGCAGTCGTATCTCTTATCTTCAAAGTCCACATTCCTAGGCTACTTTCATCCCAATGATGGACTGTATTGAACAACCAGTTAGAATAGTCATTTCCTCCATCGCTATGTTCTTCCGCTAGCCATGATTGTGTTCCATTAGGAGACTCCAAAACAATATCCAAGTCACCTCTATTTGAATGGTCAATATCTACTATAATGTCTATGCTTTCCAAACTAACGTCTTCATTAATTTGTAGATCAAATTCGCTCCAACTATTACTTGAAGTAGGAATAGAGAAAGAAGGATTGAAGGGTCCAAATGTTTGATTTATCTCGGGATCTACATTTGTCCAGTTCTCAGCTAAAGAAACAGCAGCTCCGGCATCTATAGCTCCAAATCCATATTTATGAGAAACATCATGTCCAGCACTATTAATCTCCCAACTCGAATCATTAGGGTCATTTTTTCTCGCACTATTAACTAAAATATGTTGTAAATCTCTCCATGTTAGATTTTCATTTGATTCTAAAATCAGTGCTATTACTCCTGCTGCCAAAGGTGTGGCACTAGATGTCCCTCCAAATGAGTTGGTAACATTCCCATTGTCATATCCTGCATCATCTGATGATATATCCGGATCATCGTGTATATCTGTAGTTGTTATTGCCTCACCATCTCCATTCGAATGTGCTGCAACTAATATATTGGCTCCAGGTTCAGAATAATAGGATTGCTCCCCATAATGAGTAATTGCAGATACAGCAATTGTAAACCTACTATTAGCCCAACCATCATAATTTGCATTATCATTACTTGTGAGGCCATTTCCTGCAGCCCATGTAATGATATTCCCTAATCCATTTCTACCTGGATATGCATCATCTTCAAATGCTGCAAGCATTAACGGACCTGGAGCAGATAGTGTTTGTCCATTATCACTTGGTCCCCATGAGTTTGTATAGATGTCAATTTCATTATTTAGGAATGAAAGAGCATTTGCTTCCATTGAATCTGGAGACCAACAGGCGATTAATGTCGATCCACCTAGAGTTGCGTCATAAGCCGCTCCTGATACGTGTATTGTATTATTTCCAGCTGCCGCAGCAACTCCTCCGGCAGCAGTTCCATGACCATTATTACTAGTTGGTGTTGGATCTGGATCACTATTGCACCAATCATAAGAATGAGTGGGTGAATAATTCGGTGAAATATCTGGATGATCTTTATCCAAGCCATCATCTACTACACTGATTATTATACCATTCCCTGTATAGGAATTCCATACTGAAGTGACGTTTGCGTCTTCACCTGATAACCCTGAGGTCTGTCCAGTATTCTTGAGGTGCCATTGGTCATCAAAATCTTCATCATTAGGTATGCTCTTTGTAATTTGTTGTTTAGCAACAAGTGGCGAAAATGATTCAATATCTTTATTTTGATAGATTTCTTCCAGTATCTCAACTATATTTGATGACGATTTAAAAGTCCAGATATACGCTCCATTTAACACCGGTGCCATTTCAATTTCAGTAGGTATTGAAAGAAATGATTTCTGAGTTTCAATATCATTTCCTGTTACTATTAACCATTGTTTCGTATCCTTAATCTCCTCTATGCTATACTGGTCTAAATCCGAGACTCTTTCAAACGCTAATTGTACTGCGATAGAATATGTAGGAATCATTAATTCTATGTCCTCTTCTATTTCTAGATTAATATCTGAATCTGCCGCAACAAAACCAGAAAAAGGGGCCAAAAATAAAATCAAGAAGGCGAATACTGCTGAACGCATACCCCTGTCGCGTTCAATGAGGTTTTAGGTATTCGTGATTTATGCATTAACAATAATCATAGATTTTTCCATTCAGAGATTGCCATGTGTACTTCTGCATCTTCCATTAGCCTTCTTTGTTTTTTTGCAATATCAAATAGATATGCTACTAAATCATCAGTTATTTGATAATTATTTTTACTTAACCACCAAGTAATATTCGAGCGTCCACTCATATGTCCTATTCGAATAACCTGTTCTAATCCGTAATCTTGTGCAGGTACTCCTGAATATATTCTATCTGCAAGCCAATCGTCTCCTTTTTTCATCGCCTTAACAACCGCACTGGCGTGTACTCCAGTACCTGTCTCAAATGCATCTTTACCAAATACGGGATAGTTTCTTGGTAGAGCAACTTCAATATATTCGTGAGCTTTTTGCATATACTCGTTAAGTGAAGTCAAATCATTTTTTATCACACCCATTAAACTCAGATTGACTAACGTCTGATCTAATGGTGCATTACCTGCTCTTTCCCCAACTCCTAATGCCGTACCATGTATTACGTCGGCACCCGCTTCTACTGCTGCTAAGTTATTTGCTACTCCAAGCCCTCTGTCCTGATGCCCATGCCAATTCACCTCAATGTCTCTACGTTTTACTCCAGAATCGGGTATTACTTCCTCTTGAATGAATGCTAATAATTTCTTGACTCCGTTTGGAGTTACATGCCCACATGTGTCACATATACAAATTCTATCTGCTCCTAATTCAATAGCGCGAGTGTAAACTTCCTTAATTTCTTCAGGTTTACTCCTTGTAGTATCTTCAGTAACAAACATTACGGGAATATCATTGTCTACTGCGAAAGTTACTGCTTTTTCTGCTGTTGAGATTATTCGTTGCATATCCCATCCTTCTGTATACTGGCGTATAGGGCTAGTTCCAAGGAAAGCACTTGCCTGTATCTGTGTTTCATATTTTGCTTGAAGGTTGACTAATGGTTCAATATCACTCACTACTGTTCTAACAGCACATCCCGGCCTTAAATCATAGGAATTTTCAGTCATGTGTGATAGCATTGAATCAATATGTTCTATGTGAAATGGTCCTGCTCCAGGTAGCCCCAAATCTACTTTTTGAATACCTAATTTTTCCATATAATCAATTAATTCTATTTTTTGTTTGATAGTAGGATTCCTTGCACTAGGGCTTTGTAAACCATCTCTCAGGGTTTCATCATCGAACCAAACATCGTGTGGATGTTGAGATGAAATTCTTTTGATTTCATAGTCTATGGTATTCCAATCATAGATTAGTTCTGATTCCTTC
>Ga0315330_10001757_pt1 | contig 14729 bp, 12 predicted proteins | sample M140m34915metaG_FD_203453 | JGI IMG/M metagenome (GOLD analysis project Ga0315330, IMG submission 203453) | Ammonia-oxidizing marine archaeal communities from Monterey Bay, California, United States - M1 40m 34915 | ecosystem: Environmental > Aquatic > Marine > Intertidal zone | place: USA...
TCAAGAGAAGGAGGATTTCTTTATAATAATTTAATTTTAATTCTTATGTGTTTCACAATCATGTGGGGTACTTTATTTCCAATTTTATCTGAAGCTTGGGATGGTAATAAAATTTATGTAGGAGCTTCCTATTTTAATCAATTGAATATTCCAATAGGACTTGTTCTGTTATTTTTGATGGGTATTGGACCTCTACTATCCTGGAATAACACTTCAAAAAGTGTTTTATTTTCTAGATTTAAGATACCAATGATTCTAAGTTTTTTATCTGGATTAGTATATCTTATATTTTCCAACATATTTCAATTATATGTTTTTGTAGCTATAATGGGAGTATCTTTTACCTTAAGTTCAATTTTAGGCGAGTTTTATAAATCATACAGAAAATATAACAGATCCTCTAACTTTTTTAGCTCTGTAACCAAAATGTTTTTAAGCAATAGGCATCAAAATGGGGGATATATTGTTCATATTGGTATTGTGCTTTTATTTATTGGGTTTATTGGAAGAGCTTTTGAAGTTGAAAAGGAATTTAGCTTATCGCCAGGTGAACAGATTTATTTTTCAAACTATGTTTTCAAATTAAATAGTATTAGTAGTGAAGCCCGAGATAATCATTATGCATTTTTGAGTGATATTGATGTAGTTGATAGTAACAATCAATTATTGACAAACCTTAAACCTGAAAAAAGAATTTATTTTTATTGGAATTCAGATCCAGAAAAGAGACAACCTCATAGTGAATTAGATATTCATAGCACTATTCAAAAGGATATCTATTCTATTTTTTCAGCATACGATTCTCAGAAAAATATCGGATACTTTAAAATAATGATTAATCCGTTAGTCAACTGGGTTTGGATTGGGGGAGTTTTAATGGTTGTTGGATCACTATTTGCTTTTTGGCCATCAAGGAGGAGACGCAAATAAATGGAAATATTTAATCAATCATTTATTTTCTTTTTTCTAATAGTTGTAATTTTCTATGTATTTTGGCCATTAATTAAGCATATGAAATAATGTTACAAGTAAGCAATCTTTCCAAATCTTTTTCAAATACTACAATACTAAAGAATGTTAATTTTGAGCTAGAATTAGGTAAAATTTGTGTTTTAGTTGGAAATAACGGTTCTGGAAAAACAACTTTTTTAAAATGCTTATCGGGCTTAATAAATTATGATTCAGGATCTATTAATTACAAATGCTTAAATGGTCACTTATTTCTCAGTGATAAGCTTAATATTTTTGGGGATCTTACAATTGAAGAAAATTTGAAGGTTGTTTCGATTTATCATAATCAGAATTATGATAAGGTTTCATTTAATGATTCTCTAAAAAAATTAAATATTAATCAGTATAAAGATATGCCATTAAAATTTCTCTCTAGAGGAAATTTGCAACGTAACAAACTCTGTATTGCAATGAATTTAAATTGGGATTATCTCTTAATTGATGAGCCTTTTAGCAATTTAGATAAAGAGGGTGTTGCAGTATTTAATAATATCTTTGAAGACTTTAAATCTAAAAATAAATCCATTATTTATTCTGCTCATCATAGTAAAGAACAATCCTCTTTTGATAATTTAATTTCGTTGAAAGATTTTAAGGAGAAAGAATGATTCTTAAGCTTATTAAAAATGAGTTCTTTCTAGAAAGCAAGTCTTCGTTTAATCTTTTATACATAACTTTCTTTGCAATTTCATGCTTTATGTTCTTACTTTTTTCTTTTCCTTTGTCAAAAATTTTTGATACTAATGTATTTACCGGTTTCTTCTGGATTATTATTTCACTTTCTACCATTAAATTAGTAGAAAATTCTTTTGCTCGAGAAAAAGATTATAATATTTATGACTTAATTTATTCAACACCTATTGATTTAACATTAATTTATTTTGCTAAATTAATTTCTTTAAGTATTATACTTTTTGGAGTTCAATTCATAATATTTTCAAGCTATATGATTCTATCAGATTTAAGCTTTGAAATCTTATTTAGCCTTTTATTTCTAAGTATGGTTACTAACTTTGGATTACTGTCATTTGGCATTTTAATTTTTCTTCTCACAAATACCAATACTTCAAAAAGCTTTTTATTTCCTGTTATTTTTTTTCCGTTGATTATTCCTATTCTTATAAACGCATCAAATATTCTTTACGGAATAATTATTCAAGAAATGTCATCTTTATATATTGAATCTTGGATGATATTATTAACTTTTGCCTTAATTGGGATCCTATTAGGAGTCAATGTATTTGGTAAATTAATTAAACAGTAATGAGCTTAACTTATTTTATAGTAACAATTCTTTTGATGATATCTAACTTAGTTTGGATGATTTTCTTTACACCTATGGTTCCTGAGCAGGAGTGGGCACAAAAAATATTTTATCTTCATGTTCCAATCGCATGGTCAGGATTTTTAGCCTATTTTATTGTTATGGTAAGTGGCATTTGTTATTTTTTCACAAAAAATCTTAAATATGATAGAGTTGGTCTAGCATCTGCTGAAATAGGAACTATTTTTACAGCTTTAGTTTTAATCACAGGTCCTATTTGGGCTACACCTATTTGGGGGAAACCTTGGGTTTGGGAACCTAGATTAATTACCACGCTAGTACTATTTTTAATCTATATTGGATACTTTATAATGCGAAATATTGGTCTTTATCGTCAAAGGGCTGCTCTAGTTTGTGCGATAATTGGAATAATAGCATTTTTAGATATACCAATAATTTTTGCTTCTGTAAACTTTTGGGCGGCTGAAATTCAATCTCATCCACAGTTAGGAATGAATAAACAGCCTTCTGGAATACTCAATCCATTTTTGTTTTCGTTAATATCATTTACTGCTCTAATGCTTTTTATGTTATTATTAAAAATAGAAGTATTAAAAAAACAGGATATAGAGGATAGATATGTATAGTTATTTATCATATTTTTTGTCAGCACTTTTTGTTGTATTTATCACTATCTTTATTTGGTTTACTATTAATATTAAGAAATATAGACATTAATTCGGGGGGATTATAGTTATGGAAAGAAAAATTGTACACGTTGTAGGAACAGGGACTATCGGAGAACCTCTAATTGGTATTCTATGTGAGCAAAAAAGTAATTTAGGTATAGATGAAGTTACCTTTCACAAACAGTCACCTTTAACAAAAGACACTCCGAAAATAAAAAATTTAATAGCAAAAGGTGCTAGGCTTTCAGTTCACGAAGACCGTGTTGAGAGTTTTAAAGAAATAGGCTTAGAACCAGAATTTACTATGGAAGAAGCTGTTTCAAGAAGTTCAGTTGTCATTGATTGTACTCCAAAAGGTTTTGGACATAAAAATAAATTAGATTTTTACGAAAAATATTCTGATAAGGTTAAAGGTTTTCTTGCTCAGGGCAGTGAAAATGGTTTTGGCAAAAAGTATGCCAGAGGTATTAACGATCATGTTATTAATTCTGAAGATCAATTTTTGCAAGTTGTATCCTGCAACACACACAATATTGCTTGTTTAGTAAATACTCTTGCTCTAAATATATCTCCCGATAATCTGGTTGATGGAAAGTTCGTTTGCATTAGGAGAAGTAACGATATAAGTCAAACCGGAAGTTTTGTTCCAGCGCCAACAGTAAACGATCATGCCCATCCAATATATGGAACGCATCATGCTGAAGATGCAGCAAGCTTATTTCAAACAATGAATTTAGATCTTGACCTTTTTTCATCTGCCATGAAGGTCAATTCTCAATATATGCATACTGTTTGGTTTAACTTGAAAGTCAAAGAGCCGACTTCAAAACAAAAGGTCATTGATTTATTAGCTACTAATGATAGAGTCTCTTTAACAGAGCATCATTCAACTAATGAGGTATTCTCTTTCGGAAGAGACCAGGGATTATATGGAAGGATTTTAAACCAAACTGTTGTTGTTGAAGATTCAATTAATGTTCGAAATGATCATGAGATTTCGGGTTTCTGTTTTACTCCGCAAGATGGAAATTCAATTCTTTCTAGTATTGCTGCAACTGTTAGATTTTTAAATCCACATTCATACCAAGACAAAATTAATTCTTTAGGTGGATTTTTCTTTGACAGAGTTTAATCTTGAACTATAAAAAAATAATTTCAAGGCTTCTCGATCAAAATATCTATATTTTATCAAACGATAAAAATGAAGCTATTATTATTGATCCAGGATTAGGTTTTGATTTAATAGATGATTATTTAAAAAATCAAAATTTATCTCCAATAGCAGTTTTAGCTACACATGCCCATATCGATCATATTGCATCTGCAAGTGATTGTATAAACCATTATAATATTCCTTTTTATATTTGCAGAGGTAATAGTGTTATGCTTGAACATTACGATTTAATGAAAGCATATATGAATGTCGATTCAGATAGACCTGAGGTTAGTCATTGGATAGAAGAGAATGAAAAAACATTAAGTATTAGTTCATTTGAATTTAATGTTACATATAACCCTGGACATTCTCCTGGCTGTATGAGCTTTGAAATAGATTCACTTATTTTTTGTGGAGATTTAATATTTAAGGGTTCTATAGGTAGAACTGATCTTCAGACATCAAATCCAGCTGATATGGAAAAATCATTAGAAATGTTTGTAAATTCATACAATGTTAATTCTACTTTGCTCCCTGGGCATCGTGAAATAACTACATTGGAACATGAATTAAGAACAAATCCATTTTTAGTGAAATATGCAAAATAAAATTTTATCAAATATTCAGTCAATAATTGACAATAAGAAACCTCATTTTCTCTTGGCAATATCAGGCGGTATAGATTCCATGGTATTATTAGACCTATTTCAAAAGAATAATGATTTATTAAATTTTTCTGTTGCCCACATTAATCATAATTATCATTCAGAGTCAAAAGCAATGGAAGATAATGTTAAAGTTGAATGCAAAAAAAAGCAATTTAGATTAATTATTAAAAGCTTAGAATCAACAAAAATTACTTCAAATATTGAATCTCAATTAAGAAAGCTAAGATATAATAAATTAGAAGAAATTAGATCAGAAATAAATGCAGATTATATTGTAACTGCCCACCATGCTGACGACCAAGTTGAGACAATATTAATGAAAATTCTTAATTCTTCAGGATTAGATGGTTTGCAAGGTGTGCGAAAAGTAAATCAAAAAATTATTAGACCGCTTCATAATATTTCTAAAAAAGAGATTATAGATTATGCGAGGTTGAACAGTTTAAACTTTATTGATGATCCAACAAATTTAGATACAATGTTTACTAGAAATTTTTTAAGAAAAAATGTTATTCCTGAATTAAAAAAAATTAAAAATGATGTTCATATTCCGTTTATAGATTTCACAAATCGTATTGAAGATGTTCAGGAGTTAATATTATTTAATGTCCAAAATTTTTGCAACTCTGATTGCTATAAAATAAATGATAAAATCATTGAGATAGATAAAGAAGAATTTTTCAATCTACCTTTTCTCGTACAATTAAGAATTTTTTCTGATGCATGTTTAAAAAAAAATGATTCGTTTTCAAAAACAGATATTCGTGAATTAAAGGATTTTTTTAGGAAAAATCAGACTGGAAGTATCAAACAGTTAAATAAAAAAAATATTTTTATAGATAAAAGTTCAATATGCATTTATAAAAATTTGAATAACGAAATTTTTAATGAGGTTGAGGCTGGAAAAGAATTGAAAACTCCTGATTTCACATTTTCTTGGAATTTTCAAGATTCACCGATGAATTTTAATGATAATAATCAGATTGAATATATTGATGCATCTAAGGTAAAAAATAATTTAGTAATTCGATCAGTTAGAGATAATGATATTTTTCTTCCTCTAGGAATGAGAGGTAAGAAAAAAGTAGATAAATTTTTAAAGGATAAAAATTTATCTATGATTAAAAGAAAAGAATCTTTAGTTGTTTGCAATCAAGATGAAATTATATGGGTTGCCGGATATCAATTAAGCGACAAATATAAAATTCATAAAGATTCAGTTAAAGTTGCAAAATTAAATTTCTACAGGAATTAGTTTTTTTATTACTCATTTTTATTAAATTCGTCTCCAATGAAAAATCAGAAAAATAAAAAACCAAATCCCAAAAAGGCACCTAATGGACCAAGTTCAGTACTTATTTGGTCATCAATTATTTTATTTATAATTGCTTCTTTTGCTTTTCTGCCTGATGAGTCAGCAAATGAAGTTGAAGTATCTTATAATACTTATAAAAAATTACTATCTGATGACAAAATTAAAGAAGCATCTATTGAAAACGATAATTCTTTCCACGGAGAACTGTTTAATCCTGAAACTTTAATTAATAAACACGGCGCATCATTTGAAGAAAGAACTTTGTTTGTTGTGTATTTACCTTCTGATTATTCTGATCAAATTATAGTTTGGGATGAAAAAAATATCGAATACAATTTTGAAGGTGAAAAAATTGATTGGACAAGTTGGTTGTTAGGTTTTGCACCATGGTTACTTTTAATTGCATTTTGGTTATTTCTAATTAGAAGAATGCAAGGATCTGGAAATGGAATGAATAATGTATTCAGTTTTGGAAAAAGTAAAGCAAAGATTTTTTCAGGTAATCAAAAGAAGGTAAAATTTAAAGATGTTGCGGGTTGTGTCGAGGCAAAAGAGGAGCTTGAAGAAGTTATAGCTTACTTAAAAAGCCCTAAAAAATTTGAAAAACTTGGTGGAAAAATCCCAAGAGGTGTTTTATTAGTTGGCCCTCCAGGAACTGGAAAAACATTATTAGCTAGAGCAGTTGCCGGAGAATCAAATGTTCCGTTTTTCAGTATTAGTGGAGCAGATTTTGTTGAAATGTTTGTTGGTGTAGGTGCTTCAAGAGTTAGAGATTTATTTGAGCAAGCAAATAAAAATGCTCCTTCAATTGTTTTTATTGATGAGTTAGACGCAGTTGGTCGTCAACGTGGTGCTGGATTAGGCGGCGGTCATGATGAAAGAGAACAAACTTTGAATCAGCTCTTAGTTGAACTTGATGGATTTGATAATTCCAGTAGTGTTATCGTTATGGGAGCTACGAATAGACCAGATGTCCTGGATTCAGCATTGCTTAGACCAGGAAGATTTGATAGACAGGTTGTTGTTGATGTTCCTGATCTAAATGGAAGACACGATATTTTAAAAATTCATACAAAGAAAATCAAAATCAAACCTAAATCTGTAAATCTATTAGATATTGCTAAGGGAACACCTGGGATGGTTGGAGCTGACTTGGCCAATCTTGTAAACGAAGCTGCTTTGCTTGCTTCGAGAAAAAGAAAGACTACTGTTGACAATTCAGATTTCCAAGAAGCTCAAGATAAGGTCCTTATGGGAGTACAACGAAAAAGTATGGTTCTTTCTGAACATGAAAAAAAAGTAACTGCATATCATGAAGCAGGACATGCAGTTGTAGCAATCTTTTCTCCAGAGGCTGATCCTGTTCATAAGGTAACAATAATTCCAAGAGGAAGAGCGTTAGGAGTTACTATGCAACTTCCTATTGATGAAAAACATGGTTATTCTAAAACTTATATTTTAAGCAGGCTTGCTGTCATGATGGGTGGTAGAGCTGCTGAAGATTTGATTTTGAATGAAATCACTACTGGTGCATCAAATGATATTGAAAGAGCTACTAGTATAGCAAGAAGAATGGTTTGTGAATGGGGAATGAGCGATAAAATGGGCCCTATGGCTTTTGGAAAAAAGAATGAAGAAATTTTCTTAGGAAGAGAAATACAATCTCATAGAGATTATAGTGAAGAGACTGCTCAGATGATTGATCATGAGGTAGTATCAATAATTAAAAATGCGCAAGATACTGCGCGAAAAATTTTAGAAGATAAGATTGACTTACTTCATCTCATGGCTGAAGAATTGCTTGAACATGAAACAATTGACGAAGCTGATATAAAAGTCATGATGTCCGGAAAAAAACTCTCAAAAAAATAATTCATGAATATCAATAATTTCAATGATTGGCTTTTAAGTAAAGAAAAGCAATCATTAATCATGGGAATACTCAATGTTACTCCTGATTCTTTTTCTGATGGAGGAAAATATTTCGAAAAAAATTCTGCTATTAATTATGCGCTTGAAATGATTGATAACGGAGCCGATATCATTGATATTGGAGGAGAGTCAACAAGACCATTTGCTGATCCTGTTAGTTTAGAAGAAGAAATTTCAAGGGTTATACCCGTAATTGAAGGTATTAGAAAAGAATCTGATATTTGCATATCAATTGATACTACAAAATCTAAAGTAGCGAATGCAGCACTTAATTCGGGCGCTTGTATTATAAACGATATTAGTGCAATGGAAGTTGACCCATTAATGGTTGGTGTAGCTATAAAATTTGATTGCCCTTTGATCATTATGCATATGAAAGGAACGCCAAAGAATATGCAAAATAATCCTCAATATGAATCTTTAATATCTGATATTAAACAATACCTTATTGATAGGACAGAATTCATAATTTCTAAAGGAATAAATCCAAAAAAAATAGTTATTGATCCAGGAATTGGTTTTGGTAAAACTGTTGAAAATAATTTTGAAATAATTAATAATTTAAATCATTTTACAACTATGGACTTTCCAGTAATGCTTGGCGCTTCAAGAAAATCTTTTATCGGAATTTCCTTAAATCTTCCAGAAGAAGATCGCCTAGAAGGTTCTTTAGCTGCAAATGTTATTGGATTGCAAAACGGAGCTAAGATCTTTAGAGTTCATGATGTTGCAGAAACAAATAAAACATTAATGATTGCAAATAAAATTTTTAATTCAAACCATTTAATTAGCTAAATTAATATATGAATCTTTTTGAGATAAGTTTTTTAAAGTTTACACTAACAGATCTATTTGACCTAATTCTAGTTACTTTCATTTTCTCTTATGCCTATTCGTACTTTAGAGGAACCAGAGGTGGACAAATGCTCATTGGCTTATTAATAATATTTTTTGCAGGATTTATTATTAATATCCTAGGATTTAAAGCTACATCTTGGCTCTTGAACCTTTTTCAAACTGTTTGGGTTGTGGTGTTTGTGATTTTATTTCAACCAGAGATAAGAAGGCTATTAACATCAGTTGGCCAAAATAAAATTTTAAGAAAGCTTTTTCAAATTGAAAAAACTGCTATACAAGAAGATATAATATCTAGCATAGAAGAAATTAAAAGAAACAAGTGGGGAGCTTTACTGGTCTTTGAGCGAGAAAATTCATTAAAAAATGTAGTTTCTGATGCTGTGCCAATGCACGCGTCGTTCAGCCCAGAATTGTTAGTATCTATTTTTAATCCATCTTCACCTTTACATGATGGTGCTGTGGTAATACATAATAACTTAATTGAAGCAGCTGCATGCATTTTACCGCTTACTGAAAGCAAGACATTAAATCCAGAAATGGGTACTAGACATAGAGCAGCGCTAGGAATTTCTGAAGAAAGTGATGCGCTAGCAGTAGTTATTTCAGAAGAAAGTGGAAAAATTTCTGTTGCTGAGAACGGATATTTTATAAGTTCAGGCCTATCTTTGGATGAGCTTGGTAAGGTTCTCAAAGAAAAAATGAACGAATTTATAGAGGAAGCTTAAAAGTGTTAAAGGACAAAATTTTAGATTTATTAAACAGGTCCGATTTTATGACTTTATCCACAAGCGTTGCAGGAAACTCTTCCGCAGCAAATGTTTATTTTGCAAACGACGGATTAGATATATATTTTTTTACTTTCAATCCTTCAAGAAAAGCTGTACAAATTTCAATGAACCCTAAAGTCCAATGTGTTATAAGACCAGATGGAGAGGATGGAATAAAAGAATTACAAATAGATGCATATGCATCAAAAGTTGTGGATAAAAATGAAGTTGAAAAAGCTAGAAAAGCAATTTTAAAAGTTACAGAAGCTTTTTCAGAATATATGCATGACGACTTTTTAATTGCTAATGATGTTATAGGATATTACAAGCTTCAGCCAACAACCATTAAGTATGTTGATTTTTATGCCGAAAAACAATTTGAATGGATGGAAGTGCCTGAAAATAGAATGGGATTCTTTAAAGAGGTGAGAACTAATATTGTTAATACAATTAAATACTGGGTTACAGTTGTAAGAGCACCTTTTTTGACAGCAACTATAGCTCCAATAATGCTTGGTTCTGCAATTGCATATAAACAGTTTGGTATTTTTGATTGGTCAATATTTTGGATGGTTATGTTAGGTGCTGTTTGTGCACAAATTGGAACAAATAATATCAATGATTACTTTGACCATAAATCAAGAAATGATGAAATGAATAAGCTAGCTAGTCCGTTCAACGGGGGTTCAAGATCCATTCAATCTGGCTTAATAACACCTACTAATATGCTTCTTTCATCTATATATTTTTTTACTGCTACAATTCTTATTGGTTTGTATTTAAATAATCAATTTTTCGATGGCAGAATGGATTCTATGCTAATGTATTTAGGTTATTTAGGTGTCTTCCTTGGTGTAATGTATACAGGATTTTTTAAACTTGCTTACAATGGGCTTGGTGATCTAGCTGTTTTCATAGGTTTCGGACCACTAATGGTATATGGTGCTGCTTTAATGCAAAACCTAGCAGTTGCTCCTGCTCAATCAATTGACCCTATTGTAACATTATTTTATTCAGTTCCTGTTGGAATTTTTATCGCTTTAGTATTATTCATTAATTGTTTCCAAGATTATAATGCTGATAAAGCAGCAAATAAAAACAGCTGGGTTGTAAAATTAGCTGGCCCAGGAGAAAAAGCCAATTACAGAAAGCCATTTTCAATATGGAAAGGAATGATGATAGTATCATTTATATTAATTGTTGGAGCATCTGTATATGCGCAAAATTATTTTACATTAATAGCATTAATCCCTTTACTGATTTTTAATTTTGCTTCAAAGAAAGGTTCTGAATGGTTAATTCAATGGGAAAAAGAAGATGCTAATCTTCAGCAACTACCTTATGAGTTATTAATTGTTAATGTATCTACTATCGGAATACACTTTCTTACAGGAGTTTTATTAACTATCGGAGTATTATTAAGTGTATGGATTTAAAAGAGAAATATTCATTATCTATAGAAAAATATAATCAAATCAGGAGGCATCTTTGACCTTGAATCAAAGACCTCTGAGCTCCATTCTTTAAAAAATCAAATTTCTAATCCCGCAATGTGGGAAAATAATTCTGAATCAACTTCAGTAATGAAAAAAATATCATTTTTAGAAAAGGATATTAATCTAAGGAAAAATCTTATCCAAAAAGCTGAAGATATTGAAGTTTTACTCGAATTTTTAAATGAAAATCAGGTTGAAGAAAAAGAAGTAGAAAATGAACTAAATATTTTTTCAAATCTGCTAAAAGAATTTGAACTTAAGCTAATCCTAAATGGAGATAATGATATTAATGATGCTATCGTGAATATTCATCCGGGAGCAGGAGGAACAGAGAGTCAAGATTGGGCTGAAATGCTTTATAGAATGTATTCAATGTGGTCTGAGTCAAAGGGATTTAAATTTAATGTAATTGATTTCCAAAACGGTGATGAAGCAGGGTTGAAAGATTGTACGATAGAAATTTCGGGTGATTATGCTTATGGTTTATTACAAGCTGAAATTGGTATCCATAGACTAGTTAGAATCTCACCATTTGATTCAAATAGTAGAAGGCATACCTCATTTGCATCAGTATCTGTCTCGCCCTCAATTAATGAAGATATTGATATTGAAATAAATCAAAAAGATTTAAGAATTGATACATTTAGATCAAGTGGGGCAGGAGGCCAGCATGTTAACAAGACTGATTCTGCTATAAGAATTACTCATATGCCATCAGGAATTGTTACTCAATGTCAAACTCAAAGATCTCAGCACAAGAATAAAGAACAAGCATTGAAAGTATTAAAATCAAAACTCTTTCAATTAGAAATAGAAAAACAGTTACTTAATAAAAAAGAGTTAGAAGGCGAAAAGAAAGATATTGGTTGGGGAAATCAGATTAGATCATATGTTTTTCATCCTTACAACATGATAAAAGATCATAGAACTAAACATGAAGTAGGAAATATCAAGTCAGTTATGGATGGTAATATTGATGATTTTATATATAGTTATTTGTTAGATAAAATGGAAAAAAATAAATAAGTTTTCGAGATGGAAAATAAAAGTCTAAAACAAATTATTGACAATCGTCTCGAAAAGTTAAAAAAGATTCGCGAACTGGGAGTAGAGCCATACGCATATGATTTTAAATGCTCTCATCATTCGACAGAAATAGATGAAAAGTTAATTGATTCTAAGGTTTCTCTAGCTGGAAGAATTATGTCCTTAAGAAAGATGGGAAAAGCATCGTTTGCAAACATCCAAGACCAAGAAGGCAGAATTCAATTTTATATCGCAAGAGATGATGTAGGTGAAGACAATTATAATTTATTTAAACTTACCGATATTGGTGATTTCATAGGGATAGAAGGAACAGTTTTTAAAACAAAAACAGATGCTCTTACAATCAAAGTTTCGCATTTAACAATTTTATCTAAAAATATTAAACCAATTCCTGATGTTAAAGAAAAGGATGGAGAAAAATATAACCTGGTTTCAGATAAAGAATTTAGATATCGAAAAAGATTTCTTGATTTGATTATTAATCCTGAGACAAAGGGAAATTACATTAAGAGATTTAAAATTATTAACTCTATAAGGTCTTTTTTGAATGATCATGGATATATTGAAGTAGAAACACCTGTGTTGCAGCCAATTTACGGCGGGGCAAATGCTAAACCATTTACCACACATCATAATGCTTTAAATCAAGATTTTTACCTACGTATTGCCACTGAACTTTATCTTAAACAATTGATTGTAGGTGGATTTGAAAAAGTTTATGAGCTATCAAAAGATTTTAGAAATGAAGGTATTGATAGAAGTCATAATCCTGAATTTACCATGTTAGAATTTTATCAAGCTTATTCAGATTATAATTTTATGATGGATTTTGTTGAAGAGATGTTTAAAAAAGTAGCAAAAGATTTAGAAATGAAAAAGATTTCATGGGATGGACATGAAATTGATTTTAGTAAAAAGTTTGCTCGTAAAACGATGGGTGATTTAATCAAAGACCATACTGGTAATGATATAGATATATCTAATCACTCAGAAGTATTTAAGCTTTGCAAGGAATTAAAGCTTGAGGTTGATATGAAAGATAGCTTGGCTACCTTAATTGATGAAATAATGAGAAGAAAAGTTGAACCTAATTTGATTCAACCAACTTATGTTATTAATCATCCTGTTGAAATTTCTCCTTTAGCAAAAGTAAATAGAGAGGGTGATAAAGATTTCACCGAAAGATTTGAGTTATTTATTGCAGGAATGGAATTTGCAAATGGTTTTTCAGAATTAAATGACCCTATTGATCAACGAAAAAGATTTGAAGATCAGTCTAAGAAAAAAGATAGTGGAGATGAAGAAGCATTTCCAATTGATGAAAACTTTCTTGAGGCTATTGAAACTGGAATGCCCCCAACAGCAGGAGTAGGTATTGGCATCGATAGATTAGTTATGCTTCTTATTGATACTCGTTGGATTAGAGATGCAATAATTTTTCCTACATTAAAATCCCTTAAATGAAGATTATTTTTTTCTTAATAAAAAGATTATTTACTTCAAAAAATAGTAGCCTAGTTTTTCGTTTAACAAATTTTATCACAATTCTCAGTTTATCTCTTGGAGTTGCTTCATTAAGCATTGTAGTTAGTTCAATTGATGGTTTTGAATCTAAAATTTCTGAAAAATTATCAAATTTAAATGGATATAGTACGATTAATCATTTATTTGAGGATGAAATATCACAAAAAGATAATTACCAATCGCTAGCCTCAAATAATATACCATATTTCGAAAAGGTGGCTTTGTTAAAATCTATAAATGAAACTCAAACTGTTGTTATAAATTCCTTTTCTATTAGCGATTTTGATAAAATGGAGATTTTTGGTTCATTAGATATAAATCTTTTAAATAGTAAATCAATTATTATTGGAAAAAGTTTAGCAAAAAAACTAGATGTCCAACTTGAGGATCAAGTTGTAATTATTAATCCAGATAAGCTAGATAATCTTTCAATTAAAGATAAGTATGATTTCTTTAAAATTGACTTTATCTATGATTCCGGCATCCCTGATTTTGATGAAAGAAATGTTTTTACTAGCCTAAATAGTCTTCAACAGTTTTTTAATGCTAAAAATAACATCTCCGGATGGATAAAGATTAAACCAGATAATAGTACTGTAGAGTATCCATTTTATGAGATGACCATTTATGATAAATACTCTAGTCTTTTTGAATGGATAGATACTCAGAAGTGGCCTATTTTTTTTATTTTCAGTTTGATCGCACTTGTCTCATTTTTTGGACTCCTCAGTTCATTAAGTATATTATTTGATGAAAAAAAAATGGACTTTTCAATCCTTAAGGTATATGGTTTATCAAATAAGTCTATTTCAATAATTTTTATTTCTCAGTCCGCACTCTTATCCACTATTGGTTCCATTTTAGGTGTATTGCTATCATATTTTATTATTCAAATTCAGAATAAATTTAAATTCATTAGTATTGAGGAGAATATTTACTTTGTGGATTATCTACCTATGAACTTTAATTTGAATATTTCATTAGCTATAATCCTCATAAGCA
>Ga0315330_10001758_pt1 | contig 14729 bp, 7 predicted proteins | sample M140m34915metaG_FD_203453 | JGI IMG/M metagenome (GOLD analysis project Ga0315330, IMG submission 203453) | Ammonia-oxidizing marine archaeal communities from Monterey Bay, California, United States - M1 40m 34915 | ecosystem: Environmental > Aquatic > Marine > Intertidal zone | place: USA...
CGAGCAAGATCTGCTTCTGCTCTTTCTTTATGTATTTCTTCCTGACGTTGTTTTTCTACTTTATGTTCTTCTGTAAGTCGATCTAATTCTTCTTCACCAAAAACTTGCAGTACAGCGTCATAATCAGCATTGGCACCTTCAGTTGCATTGATATGAACAATAGCATAATCGCCATTGCTTTGTAGCATACGACAAACAATTTGTCGATTACTTTTATCCTGCCAGATAGGATCTTTATATTTTGGAAGAGTTTCTTCAGACATTATATAGACTCCATAATAAAATAATGTATTTTATTTATGCAATTCTCAAGAACAGTTTTTTGGATGTTGCAGTTGATGATGTTGAAATAATTGTTACACCATCATAGTAACCAGTGAAATCTCCTGAAAATGAACCTGCATAAGAACCTGTGTAAGAACCTGTGTAAGAACCTGTGTAAGAACCTGTATATGACGTTCCTGCAAAGCCACTATAGTTTGCGGCATATGTTCCATTATAAGTGCCATCAAAAGTTCCACTATATGAGCCGTCATAATAGCCTGTATAAGAGCCCGTGTAGGTTCCTGCATAAGCATATGTGGCAGTATCCTTCACTTGGTCAGTTAGTGTTTCACCTTGTTGTTGCCAAGTGCCTCCACTTGTTGGAGCGGCTGTAGATACCTCGTATTTGCCAATATTATTAGACATTATACGATTACGAAAACGACCTTCTAGTGAGGCAACTTCTGCCTCAGTCATTTCTTGAACAGAGTTGTCATCTGCCATTTTTGTAAGTGTTCTAAATTGATTATCATTAGGAACTGTTGTTACGGCAGTTTTTTGCCAAAGTTTTTTAGTAGCAGATGTTCCGTCAACTTGTGTATCAACAATTGATCCTCTATCTGTCCAAGTTCCTCCTGAAGGTGCGGAAGCCGCGATATAATATTGACCACAAGTATTAGCACCCTGTGCAACCATACCTGCAATAACATGGTCAAGAATATCACTATCTATTTCTGCGTCAGATGCCTGTTCTAATTCTTCACTAGTGAAACGTAAAGGTATAGCAGTTTTACCATCAGATGCGGTCGAAGATCCTTGAGAAAAAGTATATGTATTAACAGCCGTAGTCGCACCATCGGTAGGGTGTGTGCCTACACTATCATCTCTATCAGTATCAACAAATGTTCCTACAGATGTAAAGTTGGTAGGTGCGCCAGTTGTATCAACACGCAGAGAAGCAACACCGGTTGTTCCAGCAAATTCCGTTGTAATAATTTCGGCGGTTCTTACTTTAAGTTCAGCGGCTGTTAGTTCCTGAAGACCCTGAATAACATCAGATGTGATGTCAGTTCCGCTATGTTTAATTCTTACTGCACCTGCCATTATGTCACCTATTAATTAAGTAATGTTCCACTAGAATTATAGATTGCTACAGGACGTTGAACTTGCCAATCTGTAGCATCCTTACATACTAATACCATAGAAGTTTTTGCTGGCAAATCTTTGGCAGCATTTGCTGAACCACCATCAATAGTATCAGATGTATTAGGATATACTTTAATATCATTGGTTGTCGCATTATATATTTCAACCCTAAGACCCGCAACAGCGTCTTTTAGTTTTACGCCTTGTGCGGCAGATGCTGTGGTAACAACATTAATTGTTTCTGAAAGTGCAGTTGCGTCACCTTGGTTTGAACCAGCCGCAGTAATAGCTGCCGTAATACCATATTTAAGGTCACCGGAGAGTGTTGTTGCTCCGGTTACAGCCAAATCACCGGCAGTGGCTATATTACCTGTTGTAGCTACTGTAAAATTAGAGCCATTTACATCAATACCACCATCAAGTGATGAAAGACCACCAACAGTTAATGTGCCTGTTGTATTAATATTACCAGATGCGTCAGCAACAGTAAATACGCCATCTACATCAATACCACCATCTAATGAGGCAAGTCCTGATGCATCGAGTGTTGTAACAACAGCGGCATCACCTTCGTCAGTTGTTTGCCATTGTGTAGCACTAATACCTACAATATCTCGACCCTTTTCGGGTCCAAGAGAAAGTGCTGCGTTTGCAGATAAATTATTAATTGATTCACCCGTGGAAGGATACACCTTAATTGTAACTGCCGTAGAATTAAATAACGTAACCCTAATACCTGCCGCACAGTCAGGAAGTTTAACACCTTGGTTTGCAGTTGCAGTATTGACAATATTATAAGTTTTAGTCAGGGCAGTTGCGTCACCTTGTGTTGTGCCTGCCGCAGTAACAGAAGCATCAACGCCTACAATAAAGTCCCCTGAAACAGTAATGTCGTTTACTGTAATGTTGTCATTTGTTTGAAACTTGTCCGAGTTCAAGTTAGTAAAGTTCGTATCCACTTCTGTATTTGTAAGTGGAGAACCTTTACCAGCACGAGTTGTAAGTGTTGACATTTTTATTACCTATCTAAAATTACTTTTAAGGCTTCTTTTATATCAGCCAAGTCTTGTTTTAAACTATTTATATCATTACAAACTTCGTCCATACGAGCAGATTGTTTTTTTCTTGTCTTGTAGGCAGCTAGGCCAGCATGGTCTGTATTAATCAATGCACCTGTAGAATTTCTTTTAAATGTATGTTCCATTTTTATGCCTGCAATGCAATTGCTCTAAGATTTCTAATTTTAGGAGTATTAGAGGTATTACCTGTTTTAAATACAACCTTAATAGCAAAACGTTTAAACTCTTTGAATGTGGTCAAAGCTGGTGCATTAGATGTCACTGCACCACTTGAGCCACCTCCACCACTAACAGTGATTGTCGGTGTTGCTGTTGTTGTATATCTACCTGGATTAGTAATAACTACACTATTAATAGCACCGCCACTTAAAACAGCATATGCTTCGGCTTGAACATCTGCGACACCGCCTGAAAATGTTAATGTAGGTGGTGATGTGTAACCTGAACCACCTGTAATACTAGCTGTTCCGTTTACTCGATATATGTCATATTCAAATACACCACTATTAGAACCTAACGAAGGTGTAGAGCCTTTAACTGGAATTTTGTAATTATATTCCACAAAATTAGTTTGTGCTCTACCATTATCTTTAGGTGTTTCTACTAGCTCCAGTTCCAACCATTTAAGATTATTGTCAAAATTTGCATCATCTTCTTCTGCTAGAAACTTACCATATACTTCAATTGCCGAATCTTGAGGAATAAGAGCATCGACAAATACTTGTAAATCTTCTGCCTCCTGACCATCATCAAGAATAATTGTTTTGGAAACATATCTAGATGTAGCATTACCACCTTTAATACCATTTTCATTTGCAGAATCATTATTGATATCATGTCTTGTAATAATAAATGATGATCTTGACACATCAATGAAAGGTGATATTTTGGAATCGTTAGTAGTAAATGTAGCTGTTGTATTTAACGATTTATTACTACTTAGATTAGCAACTTCGTTTGCTTTAGAATATACTGCATACTCTTTGTTTGTTTTAACATTTACACCTGCTGTCAAATTAAAGTATGTGTTACCTTTTACCGAAACACCTGATGATGCTGTAGGTGCATACTGCCATTCTACACCTGTTCCTGGGAAAATAACCTCACCAAAATTATGTTGAATTTTATTAAACTTTTTATTTTCAATTGTTTCAATTGTTGCAGTGGTTGTGCCTGTTGAAATTTTATCAGCCACAGCTAAATTTTCTTTTGTTTCTCTAATACGAGCAACATTGAAGTGTTCTGAGAAAAACTCTATGATACCTGTTTTTGTTGTGATATCAAAAATAGCACCTGACCCTGTCCCAGTTGTAGATGCTTGTGCCACATTTGCGCCGTTAGCAGTATATCCCGAACCTAGGTCACTAACTTCAAATGTTGCAACCGCACCACTTGATTCCGTCAGAACTTTAATTTTTGCACCCGTACCATTACCAAAAGTCGCAAGCGTAATAATATCGCCTGCTGAGTAGCCTGAACCAGCAGTATCTAGTGTAGGAGTTAAGTTATGCACATTTTCACCTGCAAGAGGGAAACCATTTGTAAAGTCAATTAACTTACAGAAGTCCATGTCACCATTAGTAAATTTTGCCTCACCATTATTTGCAGTATTGAAGTCAGCTCTGAAAAGTTTATATTTAATATCCTCAGCCTGGAAAGGAGTAAATGTGCTGTTGTTTGAAGATGTAAATAACAGACCATCGGTGACCGTATCCTCAGCAAGAATTCTTTGTGTGGTTCCCACAGCATTTTCACCTAATTCTGAAATCCAAACTTCATAGTTAGGATCGTTATTTTGAGGTAGAATAACAAAACAGTATTCACGTCCTGGTTTCAAATAAATAGGGGAATCAAATGTTACAGTTGTTGCATTAAATGTTACTGTTCCATCCGATGCTGTTGATGAAATGTTTATATCTCCATGTGACAGATATTTACTTCCATAAGGCACAATTGTTTTACCTGGAAAGCCATTTACCGTTTCACGAATTTGAACTGTAACACCCCGCGATGAAGATTTTGCTCTGAAGAACAAGTCCAATTTGGTAATAAAAACACCCGTTGTTTCATTAATTGTGAAAGTTTGTGCAAGAGGGTCTTCACGTCTAATATTAAGATCCACATCAACTGATGCTGTAATTGTAGGATCATTTAATCTAACATCAGTAACAATACCTGAAACAACCTGAGGATCGTCAGGTGATGAAGTAACAGAAATGTTAGGAACCTGAGAAGAAATTGTTAATTCAGTTTCTAGTTGTTTCAATCCAAATGAATCAAATGTTGCAGACGCTTGAGTTGTTGTAAGTTTTGATCTATTAAATTGATCATCGGACAATACAAAAGTTCTACTTCCTATTTTAAATGTGTCTGCAGGGATTCTAAATTGAATAACTATGCGACCCTCAGAATCAGTGACCAACGCATCATTGTAAAGATTTGTTGTATCGTTAAATTGTGACCACCAGTTATCAATACCCGCTGAAACAGCCGAGGTAAATGTTGCATAAGGAATAGGTTTACAATGAACCTTTACATCATCATTGTCAAAGAATGGAAACACTCTTGTATTAGGTTTCAGTCTAGTTGCAACCACAGTAATAACCTGTGAACGCATAAACTTTTCAAATTCAATGTTTGTAACAACATTGCCAAAACTTTCCTTTAATGACGGACCTTGAGAAACACCTATTTCAATATTATCACTAGTAAGAGTAAGATCAGATTCACTGACTTCACCTGTAAGTGCAAAATCAACTTCACCAGTACCGGTGCCATTTGCTCCTAATCTACCAATATTTTCAGTAACACCTACGTCAACATCAATCGTCGAACCGCCTTCTACGTCAATGTCGGTTACTGTTGCTTGTCCCATTGATAATTGTGTGTTACCTTCAAGGCCTATTTGTCCTAGTTGTTCAAAAGCATCTCCCATAGTGTCAGCAATTACAGAAATATCTACATTAGATTCACCACTACCATCAGGACCTTGTGTAGTATAGTTATCTGAAGGAGGATACATTTCCATATCACCGATGTAGTTAAACAACAAATCTCCTACAGCATTTCTAAACTTAGATGCTTGTTTGTTTTCCTTATATGTTACATGTGAATAATTTTTTGTAATAAGGTTACCAGTTCTTTGAACATAGATATTAGAGTTTGTGCTGTCAAATTTCATGTCAACATTTTCTTCAAAGAAATTACATGTTGCATATCTACCTTCTTGGTTGATAGCATAATTAAGATCAACATTTTGACGATTTGAAAGTCTAAAGTCTCTAAATCTATCTACAAAGAAACCATTCTTGAATCTATCATTACCACTTGCGTCAAGAATAAGTTTATCCTTGGTATCTCTTTCAAAGAAGTTTAGAGCAGTATAATATTCCAAGCGATTGATTCTTGTTTCAATGGCGCCTATATCCTGCATCGTATAACGTCTATTTTGTTTTAAATTGACTTTACATTGTAAATCTGGACGTTTTACTTGTTTAGCAACGTGTGCCGAGATTGACGGGAAAGGAGGAATTTTTACCACAGCCAAAACCATAGCATCAACAGGATCGAAAGGAAGTTTTGGATTTTTTGAGTATTGTCCTTTGACTGACTTTATCAAACCTTTTTCAGTTAATACAACTTTGTCAATACGTCCCAAGTAATATTCAGCATCAGTTGTAAATGATTCTGTGGGAATCGGAAACTGATAATTAGCAGTTCCATCCAACTGTGCAGTTGCCAATGGGTTCTCACTGGCTGAGCCTAATGATGTTGTATCTACGGCAGTCTTTTGTGTATATGGTCGGAAATCAATAGAGTCTCGCAAATCAAACTTAGCACCTAAATTTTCGGAATAATAAACGGGAATCTCATAAGTGAAAATACCTGAACCGCCTGTATCATCAACAGGATAAGAATTCACAGCAAAATATGTTGCGGTTGAAGAACCATAGTTAGGAGACAAGTATGAAAGTTTTACTGTAATTTTTTTACTTGTTGTGCTTGTCACCGCAGAAGGTTTAACCACTATACTAGAATGACCATAAAAGTTATCATTTTGTCCTGTTTCAAGTTTAAATTGTTCCTTAACATCTGTGCCTGTGCTTAAATAACTGCCTGATGAAGGACCTACAAGAATTTCTTCAATTTTGTAAACGTTAGGAATACCAAGGTTCCAAGGACCGTTTGCACCTGCAGGGTGTGTTGCGGTATTAATTGTTACATAACGACTTTTCAATGCGTTAAGAGCAACCGGAGCCTCGTCTGTAACTTTAACTTTTACAAAAATTTTGACAGCAGTAGCCCCGCTCCAGGATGTGCCAAAGTCAAAGTTAATAGCAGTTGCAGAGTTTGAGGTAATATTACTTGTTTGCACATCAAAAATTCTACCAGCCCCATACGACACTGAATCAATTGTAACGGCAGCTTGAACAACTACCACAAACTCTGTATCAAGTTGTGTCTGTGTAGGTGTTGAGGAATAAGGGAAAGTCTCAGCACCTGAAACAGTAATTGTTGTAGTTCCGTCAGTTGCAACCGTAGCAGTAAATTCTTTCTGATATGTATAGTTCAAATCAAATGTGTTACCCGTATCTACATTTAATTTACTTGTAGCTTTTATCGGAGACTGAAAAACCATTTGGTTAAATTTAACTTCATTTAAAACCGCGGCACTACTTACAAGAACAGGATCTGCAAAGCCATCTGCAACACCATTATAGTAAATAGATTTTACATCTCCAAAAGCCCCACCATACATACGGATATCATATAAGTAAAGTCTATATGTAGCGGCAGCCGAGCCAGGTGTTCCTGATTCGCGTCTTATCTGACGAACTCTTGCTTGACCAATTTTTGTTCCGGAAGTACCTGTAGCAGAATATGTGCCTGCAGTAACAGCATTTCTAGCTGTATTATAAAGTTCTACCAGATCACCATCTTCAAGATCCCAATTACCACAAACTTCATCACAAAGAACATAGTTGCCATATGCAGTTGAAGTGGTAAACCCTTCTTCAATAACCTTTTCATTGCCCTTATCCACTGCAAGGTGTGTAGGTGCAAAGAATCTTCTTTTACGTCCTCTGACCATACCTATACCATCACCAACAGCGATAGCAATTTTTGTTCCATCACCACCTGCTGATGATTCCAGGTAACCATTATTGGTAGCGGTTCTTAAGTGTTCACGAACACCCACAGTAAAGTTTCTAATTACATAGTTGCCACTTTCGTCATACGTTCTTTCAGCAAGAATCTGACCAATAATATGATAAAAGTCTAAGTCATCCTTAATGGACGTTGTAAGTCTACCATCTTCAATTTTATAAAGTGAAACAAATTCAGAATCATTGGTGCCTGTAAGAGCTAGTTTAGCAATCTCTGTTGTAATTTTATATCTATCCGCGCCTGGAGCATTAAAGTTAAATGTTCCTGTCGCCGGGTCATTCAATGTTGAATCAGCATCTGCTTGAACAATAGTATCCTTTAACTTAACACCTACATAAAAGTTTGCAGTGTTTTTATATTTTTCTAGAAGAATTTCTTGGTTATCATGTTGTGCAAAGAAACCACTTATATAAAGGATACCTGCTTCAATACTAAAAAACAAACCATTACCAAAATAATTTCTTGTTGCATCATTTGCATCTACACCATTATCTACTACAAAGGTATCGCCATTACGACTTGCATCACTAGATGTAACTGTTAAAGTTTCACCTGCCTCAAAGTGTAGATATGTGCCTGCACTGTTACCACCGGTATAGGAAATATAAAATGTTTTCTTATCAACAGCATCGGTATCTACACCTGTTTCTACCTTGTCAATAATGGCGGTCATTCCAGACGTTCCGCCTGTTAATGTGTCACCAATATAATTGGCAAGAGTATCATTACTAACAGTTGCAGATGCCGCATCAAGATCATTAACTTTAATAAAGTCACGTTTTTTAATTACACCTTTAGCACCCAATACAGGAGTGCCATCAATAAATATATGATCAGCAAATCTTGAAATATTTTGTTGCAAAATAGTTTGCAGTTGTGACAGTTCTCTTGCCTGGACAGCAACACCTGGTTTGAACAGAATACGTTCAAACTTTTTACTCGCTGTATAATCGTCAAAGTAAGGACTGGTGTTTAGATTTAATGCCATTGTTTTGCCTTAAAAATTAAAAATAACTTTAATTGTTTCTACCTGATTTTTGTCTCTTGTAATAGGACGTCTATTATCAATATATAAAATTTCACCGGAGTGGTTACTAACTTCTGGATTTGTTACTGCTGTAATATTTATACCGGTTTGACCAGTAGTAGTATTTGTAAAAACAGAACTTGCACCAATACCTGGAAGTGTTTCTAGGAGATATACGGTATCGTTTGTTCCATCGCCATTAGCATCCAAAATTTGTATAACAGTAAACTTACCACCATCGTTGGTTGTTACAATATCATCTAAATTAAATTTAACAATATTTGTTGCATTCGCTGTGGCTACATGACAGGTCGTGCCTATTGAACTGGTAAAACTTGCAGTTTCAGCATAATTGTGCATATTTTTAATAATACCTATTTGTCTGAAATCATTACCAGTAATAATATCTGCATCATCACTAACAAAAGAAACTGTAACACCAATGTTTTTAGCAAAAAGTTCTCTTGGCGGATTACCACCATGACCTTCAAACGGGGATACAACAGGACGTAACGTGCAACCTGTTCCTGAACCAATAGTTTGTGTAATAGCCAATTCTACAAATGTATATCCTGAACCTGGACTTGTTACAGTAACACCTGTTATTGTGCCTGCCGCATTTACTGTTGCACTTGCTGTTGCACCTGTTCCGTCTCCGGAAACTGTAATAACAACGTCACCGTCAATATAATCTTGGCCGCCGGCAGTAACAGCAATTCTATCTAATGTTCCAGATATAGCAGTTGATTCTACCGCTTGTTGTAATGAAGGTGTTTCCGTAGAGCCAAGAGTTGCTGTAGCCGTTGCGCCTGTGCCGCCGCCACCTGTAATTTTAACAACAGCGAAACTATAACCAAATCCAGCGGAAGTTATTGTAATTGCGTTAACAGCGTTACCTGATAAAGTTGCCGTTGCAGTTGCGCCTGTGCCATCACCTTCAATAACAACAGTAGGAGCAGATGTATAACCTGAACCCCCTGCTGTAACTGTAACAGCATCTAGCTCGCCATTAACATCAAAAGCAGGATTGCCACTACCTGCTACTTTTCTAACAGGCATAAAGTTTGTTGTTAGAAATTTTGTTCGGTCAGCGGCACCAATTTGATACATAAACTTCCAAATATAACCATCATCCAACGAAAATTGTGCCGTTCCTGTGGATGTTGGTTTAATTGTGCTTTGTGCATTACTGTTATTATCAAGACACTTATAAACATTAAACTCATCAGTCAGAACAAAAAACCTTGCATCTGCTAAGTTTAAAGCACCACTATATGCTGGGTGATTAGATGCATATTCGTCATCATATTGGTCATAAATTGTCCCAGTCGCCCAATTATATCTAGGAACTAACTGAACTGCATCAGCCGCTTGAACCCGTTTTACAAACATCATACTATTTCTGTAATCAACTTGATAGAACTGAGAATCGCGAGGAGTATCAGGTGCGTTATCATCCGTCCAAGGTATAGGTCTTGACGCAAACATGTAAAAGAAATCGTTTTCGTTAAAGATATCTCTATAAAACGATCTTGCTAACTGAACTCTAGCGGCTTGTCTAATTAACAGGGACATATTCCAACTCCTAGGTTATATCTTAGGTGTCAGATACAGTAAGTGTCCAAGTAATTTTCAGTGTGTCATCTGCAGCTTTGTTAACAACAGAAAAAATTGTTCTGCAAAGTAACGTGCCGGAAGAAGAAGCATTAAAAATACCTGCTTCAACAACAGCGCCTGTGCCTGTGCCGGCTGGAAAGTCTCCAATATACTGAACTGTATTTGTTGAAACAGTTTGTGATGTCAGAGCAACACGCGAACCAGAGATAGCAGTTCCGAGAGCAGTGTTACCCGCGGCGGGTGCCGTGTTATTTGTTCCCACTTCCATATGTGACATACGAGTAGGTGGTGAGGAATTGCCTAAGCGGTCAGCAATATGATTAAGACCTGTGGTTGTAACTAAGTTCGTTACGTCTTGTTCATCCTTGAGATTACCCTCAGAGTCGAACAGTTGAATTTGAACGCGGCCTAGTGCGTTCATTTTATCTACATCAATCAACATTTATATTCTCCTAGATTTTGTAAATGCTTGTAGTTATTTATAATGTTATTTATACAAAGAATTATGAGAAACTTGTATTAGTTCCAACATAATCTTCAGCAAAATAATCACTTGAAACATAATTTTGAATAAAGACAACGCCTGCATCGCCCATTCCATAAGTATCCGAGGACGTTTGTTCAACATCTAACTGCTGGTTATCATCCTCAACACCGGTGCTATCAGTAATTGTTGGTTTGTGAACATCCAATGCAGGTTCATCCTGCATATCCGGACCCTCTGTTTTTACAATATTGACATCTAATTGTTGGTTGTCGTCATCAATACCTGCACTATCCGCTTCTATTATCTCCATTGCCTTAACAACAGTCTCAGCCCAATCAACTGATTCAGTTACATTTCTTTGAATTACTAGAAGTAATACTGCCACATCCTGAAATGCAAACGTATCCGCAATTGTAGGTTTATGGACATCCAATGCAGGTTCATCCTGTATATCTGGGCCTTCTGTTTTTACAAGACTGACATCAAGTTGTTGATTGTCATCCTCTATACCATAGCTGTCAGTTTTCACAAGACCTGGTTCTAATATATCATTGTCTTGGAATGCAAACGTATCTGTAATTGTTGGTTTATGAACATCCTTGGCAACAAGCTCTGACATTTCTGCAACATCAATCTCAGCAAACAAGCGGAATACAAAAATATCCGGAACAATATTAATATTAGAGCTGAAATCAAGGACTTGATTAATTTGTAAATCTGCAAAGTTTACCATACCTGCAGGGTGACCAGATCTCTTTAATGCTTCTCCCCATTCACTTTTCGGCAGGGAAGTTCTAATTTGATATGAGAAGTTTTGATAAACAGCATTATCCTGTAATCTATTGACGTTGGATAGGAAGCCTTTAGAGTCTTTAAAACGTCCAGCAAATGTATGTGCAAACCCTGTATTACATGTAATTGTTGCAGTTTCATTATTGGGAGAGCGCAAAACAAAATCAAAACTTGCTCTTTGAAAACCAACACCCGTATTAATAATATCTATAGCTGTGGGGTAATTGTTAGAATCTACGGTTCTAATAATAACAAAGGCATCATTTTCAATACCGGTAAGTGTGTAATCTTCAGAGAAATAATCAATAGCATAAACACCCAGAATATCACCTGTTTCCTGAACCGGATATGCCTGACCAACTTTAAAGCCCCCGTCGGCTGTTCCTGTGTTTGTTTTTAATGTTATATTATTTAAAACTCGCGTCAAAAATGCTGTTTTGGCTGTGATAAGGTCAGTTGCACCTTCGAAACCTATCCACGTTCTAACAGGATCAGTATCGACTGTTAGTATAGGCACATTATTATAACCTACGCCTTTCGTATTATTGACAAAAACAGTGTTTGTGATTGCACCATTGCTGACCCTAGTATCTATGAGTGCAGTTGTTGTAATTGTATCTGCGGAGTTAGGAGTTACGTTAACGGCCGCGTTTGCACTAAATCCTTGACCGCCATTTACAATTGTTATAGAGAAAATTTTACCTTCAGTAATTGTTGCAACTTTAAATGTTAGTGCCGCACCTCCGCCGCTACCAAGTTTATTATCTGCTATTGTTATGGTTTCATCTGGAGCATAGTTATCACCTACCGCAGTCACAGTAATTGTTGCGGCGCCTGCGCCATTTACAACAACACTAAACGTTGCACCTGTTCCATTACCACCTGCAGTATAATCAGATGCACCTATAGTATAATTGCCAGCGGCACGAGCCGCATCTGCCGCGCCAATAGTTCCTACAGTTGCAATTTTACCTCCTATGACAGCTACCAAGTTTGCTTCCACACCTGGTCCAGGAATAACTGTGTCAGCAGGTAACCCTATAGTCGCTTCATATGCAGTTGGATTTGTATAAGCAATTTTTTTAATACGACTAATAGAAGTATTTAAACGTTTTCTTGCTGTAATAGATGCTGTAGATTCATAATAAACAATATCTACTTTTCTACCCCTAAGAATAAACGGATCAGGAATAGGTGTAATTTCTGCATTTTGATAAAGTTTAACAGCAACTTCTTTACTATAAAAACCATCCGAAGGTTTTAACACAAAATCTGAAGGTCGAACTATTTCTACGTCTTCATCAAATACAGTTCTGAAAAATGTTTGAATACCCCTGCGAGAACCTTTAGATTCATAAAATTCTCTAATCCTCTTAATTAGAAAACGTGTATCCATTTTTGCATCTTGAGGAAAATCAATTGCATACTGTTGTAACAGAATGGTTAAGAAATCATCTTCCTTAAAGTCAATGTTGAGGCTGTCTATAAGTTCCGCTAAAAGATATTGAGGGCCGCCTGATGAACCTCCTAAAGCTGTTATTGTTGTATCATCTGTATCTAGAAAGTCAAAATATTTTTCAATGAAAGTTGCAAATAAGGGATAATCATTTCGGATAAAATCAGGGATAGTAAACTTAGTGAGATAAGAATGCCCCCTATGAAAATATTTTTGAGGTCTATTTACAAGATTAACTACTGGTGTAAATACCGCACCCGAACCAGATGCAATGGTTGACACTTGTAGAATCGCTTGATTGCCTGTGCCGTTGCCACCTATCTGTGCATTAGCGATATAAATTAAATCATTTTCAGCATAAAATTTATTAGAGCCGTTATTTGTAATAGTTGCAGACGAAATAGAACCACCGGATCCAACAACAATTGTAAACTGAGCACCTAATCCTGCACCAGATGATGTATCTTGAGGAACAACATTATATGTGCCAGCAGTTCTAGTAGAGTCTGCGCCATTTTCTGTTGCTGATGTAACAGTAACACCTGTAAGTTTACCCCTAAGATAAACTTGTGGTAGAGGTAAAAGTAAATAACCATCACCTGGCTCAGTAATAGTTAACGTATCTACAATATTACTGGAAATTGTTATAGAGGCGGCAGCTTGAACCTTATCACCTTCATTAGTTGTAAGTGTGGGTGCTTGAATGAATAATGTAGGTGGATCCGAGCTATCATATCCTGAACCAGCATTGGTTATCGCAATGCTCTCGATATATCTCTTAAAACTCGGTCCTGTTCTTGCCATTAGTAATCACTCACATTAGGTATAGCGGAGATTGCAATTCCTTTTGCAATATTGTTCGGTGTATCCTCAGCACTTGCATCTTGTGCAAGAATAATATTTTTTGAAGGTGTAGGTATAACAGCCGAAGAACTTTCTTCCGTTGTTCTTGTTAAAATACTTGTTTTAATATCTTTAGCACTTTCATGTGGTTGTGCGTTAATATTAACTTGTGTTACATTAGTGCCTGAAATTGAGGATACGTTTAAATTATTTAATATAATTTTACCTGTATCATAATCAATTGTTCCTGCATTTGCGTCAACAACAATATTTTTATCAGATGTTTTTAAAATAAGTGTTCCCGAACCACTGTATTCCGGAGCAATTACATCTGCACCCGGTACGTCTGCAACATATACTTTATACGTTGCGTTATTAATTGTTGCATCAAAGAAATTACTTGTTATCGACAATGGATTTAATTTATTGTTAAATTGTAATGAGTATTTGGATTCATTACCTGTGGTAGGAGTAAATCTTTTTTGTAGTCTCAACTCCAAGTTTACTGCTACAATTGAAGCAGAGGATTTAACAATATCAGCAGTAAGTTTAGAGTAGAAGAAATTTGCATCCAAAGTATTTAAATTATTATTAAAAAAGTTTTCTATTGTAGCCGCAACAGCATTTTCAATTGCACCTGCTGTTAATGTTGTTTTCTTAGAATCATATTGAACAGTCGTTTTAAGACCAATAAACGTAAATTCAGGATCTACAAACTCAGACTGTATTGAAACAGGTTGTCTTGGTTCAATAAAGTCTCTCACAATAGCATCTTTATCATCCTGTGAAATAATCAAACCCTCTTTTGGTTGAAGTGAGATAAACACTTTACCATAAATTGGCGGGTCA